>OGTL01001679.1_pt1 | contig 18786 bp, 22 predicted proteins | sample 1553601 | NCBI WGS metagenome assembly OGTL01 (sample SAMEA2580112, study PRJEB22360) | human gut metagenome | biome: human gut; feature: human-associated habitat; material: faeces | place: Denmark | collected 2008/2010 | reverse complement strand
AATTAGCATTCTATTACTTACTTACCCCACATATATTAAGTATCAAGAAAAATCTAAAAAAACCAATTGATATCAATTGGTTTTTATTAATGTTGAAAATAAATTATACCAATTATCGTCTTTTTGAGTTTTATTAGAAGTTTTATACTTGACAACGACAAATAAGTGTAATATAATGCTATTTATAAATAAATATTAGAAAAATAATTAACTATACCAATTTTAAAGGTGAGTTAAATGGAGCTTTATTATGTGTGGGATTGTTGGTGTTGTAGGTAGTAAAAATGCAACTGATATTTTGATGCAAGGACTAGAAAAACTTGAATATCGTGGTTATGATTCAGCAGGTATTTTTGTAAATGGTCAAGAAACAGCAGCAAAATTAGTTAAATCTGTCGGACGTATTGCAGACTTAAGAGGAAAGTTAGGGATTGATGTTTCAGGAACAGCCGGCATTGGTCACACACGTTGGGCTACTCATGGTAAACCAACGGAAGACAATGCTCATCCACATACTTCGACATCAGGTCGCTTTATTTTAGTACATAATGGTGTGATTGAAAATTTTGTTGAACTTAAAAACGAATTTTTGATGAATGATACTTTTAAAGGACAAACCGATACTGAAATTGCGGTTCATTTAATTGCTAAATTTGCTGAAGAAGAAGGACTATCAACACTTGAAGCATTCAAAAAAGCTCTAAGCTTAATTAAAGGTTCTTATGCCTTTGCTCTTATGGATAGCGAAGATGCAGAAGTGATTTATGTTGCCAAAAATAAATCACCATTATTAATCGGCCTTGGCGAAGGCTACAACATGGTCTGCTCAGATGCTATGGCGATGATTCGTGAAACGTCTGAATTTATGGAAATTCATGATAAAGAGCTTGTTGTGTTAACAAAAGATAATGTTACAGTTATGGATTACGAAGGTAATGTACTTTCACGTGAGTCATACACAGCTGAACTTGATTTATCTGACATTGGAAAAGGAACTTATCCTTTCTACATGCTCAAAGAAATTGATGAGCAACCCGCAGTTATGCGTAAACTCATTGCGACTTATGCAAATGAAGATGGAACAATGAAAGTTGATCAAGACATTATCAAAGGAATTCAAGAGGCTGATCGTATTTATATTATTGCCGCCGGAACGTCTTATCATGCAGGTTTTGGGGCAAAAATGATGCTTGAATCTTTGACAAATACACCGGTTGAACTTGGTCTTGCTTCAGAATGGGGCTATGATATGCCTTTGCTGAGCCAAAAACCATTCTTTATTTTCCTTTCACAGTCTGGTGAAACGGCTGACAGCCGTCAGGTTTTAGTAAAAGTAAATGAATTAGGACTTCCAAGCTTAACAGTTACAAATGTTCCCGGTTCTACTTTGTCACGCGAAGCAACTTATACAATGTTAATCGGTGCTGGACCAGAAATTGCAGTTGCTTCAACCAAAGCATATACAGGACAAATTGCAACTTTGGCTTTTCTTGCAAAGGCAGTTGGTGAGGCTGAAGGGGAAGTTAAAGCAAAAGAATTTGATTTAGTTAAAGAATTGTCTTTAGTTGCTCAATCAATTGAAGCCACTTTATCTGAAAAGGATGAAATTGCAGCAATTGTAGCTGACTTATTGCCAACTACTCGCAATGCCTTCTATATTGGTCGAAAACAAGATTATTATGTAGCAATGGAAGCTTCTCTCAAATTAAAAGAAATTTCTTATATTCAATGTGAAGGATTTGCTGCTGGAGAATTAAAACATGGAACGATTTCATTGATTGAAAAAGGAACTCCAGTACTTGCTTTAATTTCTAATAATGAAGAAGTAGCAGCTCATACTCGTGGAAATGTAATGGAAACAGTGGCTCGTGGAGCCTCAGCTATCACAATTGTTGAAGAAGGAGTGGCTCGTGAAGATGATACAATTGTTGTCAACCAAGTTCATCCTTATTTGTCAGCAATTTCAATGGTTATTCCAACACAATTAATTGCTTATTATGCGTCAATGCAACGTGGACTTGATGTTGATAAACCACGTAACTTAGCTAAAGCAGTAACAGTTGAATAAAAGTTACTAACAGAAATCTCTGTCAGTAAAATGATAACTAAAAATAAAAAGTTCTGAGATTCATCAGAACTTTTTTGGTTAATTAATCTTTTGTCAGTGACAAAGGCCAGATTTTTCCGTATATAATAGTATGTATGAACTAAAAGAAAATCCGTATCCGATGCAACCTAGGGAACGCTTAGAATTTTTAGGAGAAGAGTGCTTGTCTGATGTTGAGCTGTTAGCGATATTATTGCGAACAGGGACAAAAAAATACTCATCATTAAATTTGGCCTTGGAAATTCTTCAACATTTTGAAACTTTGGATAATTTGCGCAAAGCTTCGATTAATGAACTCAGAGAAATTTCAGGCATTGGACTGGCAAAATCCATTGAAATTCGAGCAATGATTGAATTTGGAAAAAGGATACAAACCACTAATAGAAAACGTTACGGTCAAGTTTTGAGTTCCAGAGAGTATGGCCTGAGTCTTGCTTTTGAAATGCAAAATTTTGAGCAAGAGCATCTTGTGGCGACTTATTTAGATGGTCAAAATCGAATTATTGAAAAAAAGACAATTTTTATAGGGGCGGTTAATCAGGCAACTGCAAGCCCTAGAGAGATTCTTTATCATGCAATAAAAAATCTCTCAGTAGGACTGTTAGTTGCACATAATCATCCCTCAGGAAATTTACGACCCAGTCAGGCTGATAAAATATTTACTGACAAAATAAAAAAATCTTGTGAGGATGTGGGGATCAATTTTATTGACCATATTATTGTAGGGGCTGGTAATTATTTTAGTTTTCGGGAAGAAGAGATCAGAAAGTGAAGGATTATATAACAAACAATCACTTCTCAACTATAAAGAAAAGAAAAAGAACAGTCAATAAAAACTGTTCTTTTATTTTGTACTAATTTAGTTTTCTTGAGCTCCCATGAAAAATAGTAGTGTTTGCAGCTCCTTAGTTAAGTCAATTGATTGAACAACCACATCTGAAGGGACTTTCAAACGAATTGGGGCAAAGTTTAGGAAACCTTTGATACCAGCTTTGACTAGAGTGTCAACAACTTCTTGGGCATTTTCTTTGCGAACAGAGAGAATTGCTGTTTTGATATCCGATTTTTTAACATTTTTTTCTAAATCAGAAATATTATAAATTGGAATTCCATCATCTGTTTGTGTTCCAACTAAGGGATTGCCAGAAATATCATAGGCTTGCGTGATTCTCATTTTGTTTCTATCTTGGAATTGATAATGAAGTAATGCACGACCGAGATTTCCGACACCAATCAGAGCGATATGCGTTTCTTGGTCTTGGCCAAGAAGTTCTCCAAAGAAATCACGGAGCACTTTCGTTTCATAGCCGTATCCACGTCGGCCTAATTCGCCAAATAAAGAGAAATCTCGGCGAATTGTGGCAGCATCTACTCCAATTTTTTCTGGAATAAGTTGTGAGTTTGTGCGTGTCACATTTTCTTCGACAAGACTTTTGAACAGTCGATAGTACTGTGGCAGTCGTTTAGCAGTTGCTTTAGGCAAGCTTTTGCTTGGTTTATGATCAGTCATTGTTATACCTCAAAAATTTAATTCGATTTTATTAAAACTAATTAATATTTAGTTTCTTTGTGATAATTTTATCAAAAATTTGTGAAATTATCAAACAAAAGGAATGGAATATTCACGCAAAATGAGAAATTTATTACAATTCTAAAAAAATATTTATTTTACCCTTTTAATTAAGGCGCTTTCATGTTAGAATAGAAATATGAAAAAATAGATAGGGAGAAAATATGATTAAAATTTATCTTAGTGGTTCATGTTCATCTTGTAGAAAAGCTAAAAAATGGTTACGTAAACATCACATTGAATTTGAAGAAATTAATTTATCAAAAGATTTTATGGAAAAAGATGATTTAATCAAAATTTTATCCTTGACTGAAAACGGATTTGAGGATATAATTGCGACCCGAGGGAAAACATACGCATCTTTAAATTATAATTTCGATGAATTAGGACTAGAAAAAGCTTTTGAATTAATTCAGGAAAATCCACGTCTTCTAAAACGACCATTAATTTTTGACGAGGACTGTCTATTGATTGGTTTTAACGAGGATGGAATCAGAGCGTTTATTCCACCAGAAGTTAGGAGAATTGAATTGCGTGAAAGATTAATTTTAGTCTAATATTAATTTTATTTTTAGCTTATCAGATTTGGTAAGCTTTTTAATTTTAAGAATTTGGAAGAACTACAAAAAACTTGCCTTAAATGCTATAATAGAAGGACTGCTTTTCTATCATATGAAAAGGAAAAACGAAGTATTAAAAATATGCTTTGAGATTTAACGAAGAGGATAAATATCATGATTTTACTGCAAGGGAATGGAATTGCACGCACTTTTGGTGGCGATGTTTTATTTGAAAATATCAATTTTAGTTTACAAGACCATTCAAGAATTGCCCTAGTTGGCCGAAATGGAGCTGGTAAGTCAACCTTGCTTAAAATTATTGCTGGAGTTGAAGAAGCGAGTCGCGGAACTGTATCCAAGACCAAAGATTTGACAATGAATTATTTAGCGCAAGATACTGGGCTGAATTCCTCAAGGACAATATTTGCCGAAATGCTCTCTGTTTTTGATTCGCTTCGCCAAATGGAAAAACAATTGCGCCAGATGGAATTGCGAATGGGAGAACTTGCTGGGGATGAATTGACAGCTTTGATGAAACGTTACGATGCTTTATCAGAAGAATTTCGGATGAAAAATGGATTTACTTATGAATCTGAAATTAAGTCTGTCTTAAATGGTTTTCGCTTTGATGAAACAATGTGGGAAAGAGAAATTTCAAGTTTATCGGGGGGACAAAAAACACGTTTGGCTCTTGCTAAGATGTTGCTTGAAAGACCACAACTTTTGATTTTGGATGAACCAACTAACCACTTAGATATTGAAACTTTAGCTTGGCTTGAAAATTACCTTAAAAATTACGAAGGTAGTTTATTAATTGTCAGTCATGACCGCTACTTTTTGGATAAAGTGGTTAATGAAGTCTTAGAATTATCTAGAGGAGAATTGACTCGTTTTTCTGGAAATTATTCTCGCTATGTTGAACAAAGAGAGCAAAAACTCTTGTTAGAACTCAAAAATTTTGAAAAACAACAAAAAGAAATTGCTAAATTAGAGGACTATGTTGCCAGAAATTTAGTTCGGGCTTCGACGACTAAAATGGCGCAATCGCGTCGTAAAAAGTTGGAGAAAATGGAGCGTTTAGACGCACCAACAAGTGATGATAAATCGGCCAATGTTACTTTTACTCCTGAAAAAACGTCTGGAAATGTTGTTTTAACCGTTTCAGAAGCAACGGTAGGTTATGAAGATAATCGTCTCTCTGGTCCGATTAACATTGACGAGCGTAAAGGTGAGTCCCTTGCTATTGTAGGACCAAATGGAGTAGGTAAGACAACATTGATTAAGTCAATTGTTGGACAGATTCCATTTTTAGCAGGTCAAGCAAAATTGGGTGCCAATGTTACTTTGGGATATTATGACCAAGAACAAGGAAGATTGACAGCTTCCAATACTGTCTTAGACGAATTATGGAATGAGCATCGCTTACTTAATGAAGTTGAAATTCGCAATATGCTTGGAGCCTTTCTTTTTAGTGGAGATGATGTAAAGAAAACGGTTGGGATGCTTTCGGGTGGTGAAAAAGCCCGTCTTTTACTTGCTAAATTAGCAATGGATCGCGATAACTTTTTAGTTTTAGATGAACCAACCAATCACTTGGATATTGATTCACGTGAGGTCTTGGAGAATGCTTTGATTGATTTTCCAGGAACAATCTTGTTTGTTTCTCATGACCGCTATTTCATCAATAGAGTAGCTACCAAAGTTTTAGAAATTGCTCCCGAAGGAAGTACAGAATTTTTGGGAGATTATGATTATTATGTCGAGAAAAAAGAAGAAGTACAAGCTGAGAGTAATTCTTCAGAAAATGGGGAGCCGATAGAAAGTTTAGCTCAACAAGATTTTACAGCTCAGAAAGAAGCTCAAAAGAATCGACGTAAAGTAGAGCGCGAAATCAAGGCTTGTGAAGAGAAACTAGCCGATTTGGAAGCAAAAATTGCAGCTCTATTATTGGAAATGCAAGAAAATACCGCTGATTTTGTTAAATTAGGAGAATTACAAGCTGAAATTGACCTCTTTAATGATGAAAAAGATGAGATAGAAATGACTCTTTTGGAAGCGATGGAAGAATTGGAAAATTTGTAAGTGTTGTGAAGAGAATTTAGTGTAAATATGCTAAAACGCGAAGCTTGAAAGCTTTGCGTTTTTTTATTATGTAATCTAAAAATCCTATATTTAAACAAAGCGAAACAATCATTGCTTTTTTGTTAAAAAGTAGTACAATTTAATCAAAATAAATTGAAATGCTGGAATGTGGAATGGTAAAAAGCAATAGAACAATCTCTTTGATGGGAGAAATTTTCTATGATTTACGAACACAACGAAACTTTAGATTAACTGACTTTGAAAAAGTAGGTTTGTCAAAATCATCACTGTCAGATTTTGAAAGTGGAAAGTCTATTCTTAGATTTGATAAATTAGATGCAGCTTTAGAATTAATGCATATTGAGGTTTCTGAGTTTGAATATTTTTTTAACAATTACCATTCTGATTATTTTGTTGAGATTTGTGATGAAATTGAAGATGCGAATTATATGCAAGATACTGTAAAATTAAAAGCGATTAATAGTGAAGCTGGAAAATATGATAATGAACAAGGAAATCGAATGATATTTCTAGCGACTCAAAATTTGCTTTATGGATTGACAGAGCGAGAAGAAGTTGAAGTTACTGATTTAATGTTTAATATCGAAGTTTGGTCATATTTTGAGTTAAGTATTCTTTCGTTTGTTGTAGAACACTTGAATACGCGTTTGACTCTCTCTTTGATGAAAGACTTTTGGAAAGAAAATTTGCATTATCTCAAAGTTAAAAAATATCGGGAAAAAATTGTCCAAATTGTTTGCCGAGCAGCTGTAAAGTATATTAGTGAGAATAAATATTCCATTGCTCAAAAACTCTTGGAAGATGTTAATATTGCTTTAATACCTTATAAAAAGGATTTATTTTGCCGTAATATGTCTCGCTTTACTCTTGGCTTATTGCTTCATCAATCAGGCAAAACTGTCGATGGGAAAGCTAAAATGGAGAGTTCTATCCGTCTTTTTGATGAATTGGGTTTGCCAGAGATGAAGGCTTATTATCAAAAAATATTTGATGAATCTGTAAAAAACTAGTGAGATATAAAAGGGATTTGAGTTCCCTTTTTATTTTTTATAAAAAATTTTTCCGAGATTTCGGAAAAGGCCTTTTGGGGCATTTTGATTTGATATAATCATTTTAGAAAATGATTCATGAATCTTGAGTGTCGCTCACTCAGAATGGTAAAAGGAGATTAAAAATCTTGAAAGAAGAAATGTCACCGTAGCAGTGATGCAAAATCTCTATTGATTTGCACCGCATCTCAAAAAGGAGAAAAAATATGTCACATTTAAAAAATAATCTAGTATTTTCAAGTCTAACAATTTTACTCGTAACGGGTGGAAGTCTTGGGCTTGCCCAATCTACACACAATAAGGTTTCATCACAAAAACTCGAAGCTAAAAATGTAAATCAAGTTTCAAACTATTCTGGTGATATTGACTTGTTGACAGTAAGCCAACCAACTACGCCAACGACGAATAATGGTCAAATTAATCAATACTTTATCAATCGTTTTGATAATGCTAAATCTCTTTTAAATGGGAAATATGTTGTAAATCATAATGTGTTACCTCAAAATACAAGTGGTGAAGAAATAAATAAATTAAATGAATCAGTTAAAATTGCAAATCAACAACTTATCGTTGGAGCTCAAAAAATCGAAAAATCTGATATTGATGTTAAGGTTGTTCAAAAAGGAAATTCCATTATTTTAGCTGAAAACCCAACGACTTTGAAGAATTCTGCTACTTCTATGGCTACTAAACATGTAGGAGTAACAAAAGTTGAATTTCACTGGTATGGTGTGCGTTTGTTTTTAAGTAAAAATGATGTAAATAAAATTTTGAAGTATGGTCCTACATCTGTTTCAATTGCGACGATTTGGATGCCAACGACTTGGGTGGTTAAATTGGCAGCATCAGCCGCTGCAGCTTGTGGTTGGATGTCAAGTGTTAATGGAGGAATCTGGATTGACTGGGGACTTATTCCAACTAAGTGGGGATGGCAATGAAGGAGGTTTATGATGAAAAATAATAACAAGAAAAGATTTGTTGCTATAGCTCTCGTTCGTACAATTTTATTTTTAGGTGGTGCTATTCTAATTAACAATTCCGAGAAATGGAGCATTGGTTATATTTTAGGGTTTGTAATTGCACTGTTTGTTTTAGTTTCAACTTTCTTTGATAAGAGTTTGAGAAAATAACTAAGATTTCAGTGGAGGAGTCTGGGGGTTTGAATGGCAATGATTACTAAAAAGAGTATAAGAATCGTACAATATCTGAGTAGTATATTTGCCGTAATACTCGGTGTTTTAATTTTTATTTTTCCAAATGGCCATAGCATACTTAAATATATTTTTGCAAGTATTGCAGTAATTCTTAGCATTTTAAGTCTTATCATGCAAACTTTTCATAGAAATAAATGATAGGGGTTAGGGCTGAGGGGTGATAGAAATGGTTCGATTCCAATAAGCATTTGGAGGTTTAGCTATGAAAAGAATCTTACCAATTTTTAAAGGAGTGCTTGTGATAAGTGCAAGCATAAGTATATTTTTCTTTCATCAAAATATTTTAGTACAAATATTTTATATTGCTGTTCTGCTTCTTATTATCATACCAGAAGCAATTAAAGCTTATAGGAAATCTAAATAAAAGAAAAGAGAAAAGAGCTTATGGACGTAGAATTTGCTTTCAATCATTGAGGGAATTTAATGAAAAAATTTATATTTTTAGCAGATGTTATCTTAAGATTTCTTTTTATGGTTTTGGCTTGGTATTTTTATACAAACTATTCGGCTGATAATAAAATGAAATGGGTTGGTTTATCTATGGTTGCATTCAATATTATTACAATGTTTTTTGATTCCAATTATCATAAGTCGAAAAAATAAGACTTGCAAATCTGGCTCAAGTTTGTTAAACTAATAAACAATATAACTTTTAAACTAGTCCAGAGAGGCTAGCAAGGTTGAAATCAGGAAAAATTGATTCTATTTTTACTGACAGAATTTTCTGTCAGTAAAAATGAATTTGTTTTGATACTTTTTACACTTGCTAGGATTCTTGGCAAGTGTTTTTTATTGCTGACAACTACCAGGATTGGGTTGCACGTTATCTATACTCGCTACCGTAGTTCATGACCAAAGGGAATTATTGAATCGGGAGAAAAATGAACTGTCAGCTTTGCTGATGGTTCTGTCAGTAAACTAGAAGGAGAAATTATGTCAATATCAAAAGCCATTGCTGCAGATTTATTAGAAATTAAAGCGGTCAGTCTTTCACCAAGTCAACCTTTTACTTGGGCTTCAGGAATTAAGTCGCCAATATATACTGATAATCGGGTGACCTTAGCTTATCCGGAAGTTAGAAGCCAAATCGAAGGTGCTTTTGCAGAATTGACTAAAGCGGAATTTCCAGAAGTTGAAGTCATTGCAGGAACTGCTACAGCAGGAATTCCTCATGGTGCAATTATTGCTGACTATCTTAAATTACCATTTGCTTATATTCGTAGCAAACCAAAAGACCATGGAGCAGGAAATCAGGTTGAGGGACGTGTGGCAAAAGGCCAAAAAATGGTTGTGGTTGAAGATTTGATTTCGACTGGTGGTTCTGTTTTAGAAGCTGTTGCAGCCGCAGAACGTGAAGGTGCTGATGTTCTTGGTGTGGTTGCAGTTTTCACTTATGAATTAGAAAAAGCGAACAGTAAATTTGCTGATGCTGGTGTTAAATTAGCCACATTGACAACTTATTCTGAGTTGATTGAAATTGCTAAAGAAACGGGTTATGTGACAAAAAAAGAATTAGAATTACTTAAAAAGTTCAAAGAAAATCAAGAAACTTGGCAAAATTAATTTACTGACAGAAATTCAAAGAGCCTGTCAGTAAATAATTAGGTTCTGGAACAGCTGTCAGTTCAATGCGACCAAAAGGAGACATTGAATCGGAGGATAAATGAACAAGTCAGCAAAGCTGATTGTTCTGTCAGTTCAATGCGACCAAAGAGAGACATTGAATCGGTAGATAAATGAACAAGTCAGCAAAGCTGTTTGTTCTGTCAGTAATTTATGAAAGGAAGAAAATGACTTTATTAATTAAAAATGGACGACTTGTTGACCCCAAATCAAATCGAGATGAAGTGTTAGATATTCTGATTGAAAATGACAAGATAGTAAAAATCGGCTTAAATTTGTCAGTAGAAAATGCAGAAATTGTTGATGCAAGGGGATTAGTCGTTGCCCCTGGTTTAATTGATGTTCATGTTCATTTTCGTGAACCAGGACAAACACATAAAGAAACGATTCATAGCGGTGCAAAATCAGCTGCGGCTGGTGGTTTTACAAGAGTAGTTATGATGGCAAATACAAAACCTATTTTATCTACGCCAAAAGTACTGACAGAAACTTTAGAAATTGCTGACAAAGAAGATATTAAGATTGATACAGTTGGGTCAATTACGCAAGATTTTGATGGAGAGCATTTAACAGATTTTGATGAACTCATTAAAGCAGGAGCAATCGGCTTTTCTGATGATGGTATTCCACTGACAGATGCTGGCGTTTTACGTAAAGCTCTGCAAAAAGCGAAATTAACTGACAGCCTGATTTCAATTCATGAAGAAGATCCAAATTTGATTGGAACTTTAGGAGTGAATGATGGCGAAGTGGCTCATAAATGTGGCTTCACAGGGGCACCGACTGTTTCAGAATACAGCATGATGGCGCGTGATACTATGATTGCTTACGAAACAGGCGCTCGCTTGCACATTCAACATTTATCAGCTGGAGAATCTGTTGAAGTGGTGCGATTTGCCAAAAATTTAGGAGCAAAAACCACAGCAGAAGTGACTCCACAACATTTTTCGATTACAGAACAAATGATTTTTGAGCAAGGGACCAATGCTAAACTCAACCCACCATTGCGTAGAACTACTGATATCGGTAAAATAATTGAGGGATTGAAAGATGGAACGATTGATGTCATCGCCACAGACCATGCCCCTCATACTCATGAAGAGAAAAATGTCAGCCTTGATAAGGCGCCTTCAGGAATGATTGGATTAGAAACTTCATTGCAACTTGGCTTGACAAACTTAGTCGCAAAAGGCCATTTGACACTCAGTGAATTACTGACAAAAATGACCGTTAATCCAGCTAAACTTTATAATTTTGATGCAGGTTACCTCGCAGAAAATGGACCAGCTGACCTCGTCATTTTTGACGCTGAAAATGACTATCAGGTCGGTGAAACATTTGACTCCAAAGCGACCAATTCTCCATTTATTAAACAGAAAGTTCAAGGGCAAGTCAAATATACAATATGTGATGGAAAAATAGTCTATCAAGCGAAATAATAAAAAAAAGGACCATAAGAAATTAATTTTCATAGGTCCTTTTTTTGTGTTACTTTACATCAGTATAAAGAACCGTTGTAGAGTAAGTCATTAAGTGAGTGGATAATTTCTAAATTATCTTTGATTGATTTTTCATTTTCTACTTTTTGAGTAATTTTTTCTGTTTGTATTTTCATTGTTTATTTCCTTTCAAATGTCCTTTTGTTTATAAGTATAGTATATCAAGGATTTGCTTGCTAAATTCTTACAAAAATGTAATTGAAGAAAATAATTACTTTAGGAAATTAAGCTCTGAAATTAAATAGTATAAATAATTGATTAAAAATTAGCTAAAGTTTAACTGATTTAAGCAGTTTTTATGTGAAGTTCATTGAACCATAATGACGCGATATGCTATAATAGTTCTATGAATTATTACGATGAATATAGCAAAGGGCATCTTGTCTTACCAAATGTGTTTTTAGCACATTTTAGTAAGCTTTTCCCTTCTGCTTTTGATTTTTTGATTTGGTTATACTTTTTTGAAAATCAAGATATTGCACCTAGTGAAATTGCTGAAAAAACAGGTAAAAAATTATCGGAGGTCAATCAGGCCATTGATAATCTGTCCAAATTTGGAGCAATGAAGGTGACTTTAATTGAAATTGATGGAGAAATGGAAACTTTCTTTGATATTAGCCCGGCCTTTAAGCACTTAGATGAAATTTTGGGTGGTGCTGTTGCGAGTTCAACTCCAGAGAATGAAAAAGTTCAGGAAGAGGGGCAGCTTAAAGAATTAGTTAGCATGTTTGAAGCAGAAATGGGCATGATTTCTCCTGTACAAATGGAAGAATTGAGAGCTTGGCTGTTTGAAGATGGTTATGACTTTTCGTTGATTAAACAAGCTTTGCGTGAAGCAGTCCTCAATCGTAAGGTATCTTTAAATTACATTAAAGCTATTTTACGAAATTGGAAAAATGATGGGGTGAATTCTCTTCAAGCGATTGAGAGTCGACAAATGGAACGCGAAGAAGCTAAGAGAAAGAAACCACAAGAAGATTTTTATATTCCTTTGGATGGACCATGGAATAGTTAATAGAGATAATGGACGTGCACGATGTTAAGTAAAAAAAGATATCTTGAAGCTTTAGAAATTATTGAAGACATGTTCCCGCAAGCTCACGGAGAATTAGAGTGGGAAACTCCTTTTCAACTATTGATTGCGACGATTTTATCTGCCCAAGCAACTGACAAAGGAGTTAATAAGGCGACGCCGGCTCTTTTTGCCGCTTTTCCAGATGCACAAACAATGTCACAGGCAAAAGTGGAAGAAATTGAGAAGCTGATTCGGACAATTGGTCTTTACAAGACTAAAGCTAAAAATCTTTTACGGACATCACAGATGTTAGTGACCGACTTTGGGGACCTTTTGCCTGATTTGCCAAAGGATAAAAAGGTTTTACAAACTTTACCGGGGGTGGGTCGAAAAACAGCAAATGTTGTTTTAGCAGAAGCCTACGGAATTCCGGGGATTGCGGTTGATACACATGTTGAACGAGTTTCTAAACGTTTGGATATCGTTCCCCAAAAAGCAACAGTTTTAGAAGTTGAAGAAAAGTTGATGAAGCTGATTCCGCAAGAAAAATGGGTACAAGCACATCACCATCTCATTTTCTTTGGGCGTTATCATTGTACAGCCAAAAAGCCGAAATGTGCAGACTGTCCTGTTTTAGATTATTGTAAATTTGGAAAGAAATATTTAAAAAATGAATGAAATTAAACTTTCAAAACGTTTGAAAGCAGTAGCTGATTATGTTGATAATGGAGCAAGACTTGCTGATATTGGCTCAGACCATGCTTATTTACCAACTTATTTGATGCAAAAATTGGTGATTGATTTTGCGGTAGCGGGAGAAGTGGTTAAAGGGCCTTTTGAAATTGCTAAAAATCATGTATCAGAAGCTGATTTAAGTGATCGGATTGAGGTTCGATTGGCCAATGGCTTAGGTGCTATTGAAAATACTGACAAGATTGATACAATCGTGATTGCTGGTATGGGAGGAATATTAATTTCCGAAATTTTAGAGGCAGGTAAAGGAAAGTTAGGTCATGTTAAACGTTTGATTTTGCAACCTAATAATCATGAGGAAAGCCTCCGTCAGTGGTTAGTGAATCATCAATTTGTCATTAAAAAAGAAGAGATTTTATTGGAGGCTGGTAAGTTTTACGAGATTATTGTTGCCGAACCAGTCTCAAAATTAATGACAGAAAAGTTGTCAGTAAATGATTTAACATTTGGCCCTTTTTTATCTAAAGAAAAATCAACTGTTTTTCAACAAAAATGGCAAAAGGAATTAAATACTTTGAATAAAATTATTGCTCGTTTGCCTGAAGAACAAGCCGAAAAACGTCAAGAGGTTTTAAATCAAATTGCGAGAATTGAGGAAGTGCTTCGATGAAAATTTCTGATTTTATGATTGAATACGAAAAATTTTGCCCCAAAGAATTAGCTGTTGAAGGTGATCCTGTAGGTTTACAAGTTGGGAACCCAAACGATGAACTAACAAAAGTTTTGGTAACCTTGGATATTCGTGAGCAAACAGTGGCAGAAGCAAAAGCGCTGGGTGTGAATCTGATTATTGCTAAACATCCTTTGATTTTCCGCCCCCTTTCTGCATTGACTTCAATGAATGATCAGGAAAAATTAGTTTTGGATTTGGCGCGAGCTGGAATTGCTGTTTATACCAGCCATACAAATATTGATGTGGTTACTGGTGGTTTAAACGATTATTTCAGTCAGTTACTTGGAATGACTGATATTGAAGTGCTAGATGACGAAGAAGGATTGGGCCGTGTTGGAAACATTGAACTGACAGAATTATCAGTGCTGACAGAAAAAGTGAAAGCAGCATTTGGGTTAGATAGATTACGTCTTATCACTTATGACCATAATTTGACTCAAAAAATTGGAAGAATTGCAATTTGTGGCGGTTCAGGTGGAAAATTATGGCCTAAAGCTTTGGAAAAAAAGGCAGATATTTACATAACAGGAGATATTTATTATCATGTTGGTCATGATATGCTTTCAGCTGGTTTATTAGGAATAGACCCTGGTCACTATATTGAACATGCTTTTATTGGATTAGTTGCTGACAAGCTTCGTTCTTTTGATTTGGGTGTCAAGATTTATGAAAGCCAAGAAAAGACAAATCCATTTTATGACATATAAAAAAGACCCTCTTGGAGGGTCTTTTTGGTTGGAACTAATTAGCTAGCTTTTTGTTTACCACGGAAGTCAACGATTAAAAGGTTAGGGCTAAGCAATTCAGCTGTACTACGCAATTCAATCAAATTATATGAAGGATTGATTTTGGTAGACATTTCATCTTGGAAGAAGTAAGAACCATAACCTTTATAATAAATTGGTCCAAATTCAGAATCGATACTTGCATCAAAAACTTCAGGAACATTTCCTTTTTCTACGGCAACGATACGATAGCGAGAAATTCCACCAGCACAAGCGTCAACTTCAGTATTGACTTCACTTAAAGTATGGTCAAAATCAAAAACTAAATCAACATCACCAAATGCTTTAATTTTATCCGCTGTTTTTTCATCAAATGTAATTTTCATCTTATTACCTCCACTATATATCAAAAGATGACTTGTAAATTCATCTATTTGTTATCTTTTTATACTTATATTATAACGCTAAAAAGTTCAGTAGGGAACAATAATGCTCATAAATTTTTAATTAATCTTGGTAATCTTTTAAAACCCATTCATTAATCGCATAAGCAACGCCTGATTTAGCATTTGATTTAGTTACATATTTAGCAATTTTTTTCAATTCCGATTTTCCGTTTTCCATCACAACAGGACAACCTGCAACTTCAAGCATTGAACGGTCATTTTCTTCATCTCCAATAGCCATTACTTCATCCAAGTCAAAAGAAAGTTTCTCAGCCAAATGTTGAACTGCTGACCCTTTACTTGCTTTTTTATTCATGAATTCTAAATAAAACGGTGTTGATTTCACTACATTATATCGTTCAAAGAATTCAAAGGGAAGGTATGCAATTCCGTCATCAAGAGCCGCCGGTTCATCAACCATCATTACTTTAGCAATTTCTAAAGCAGCAATATCTTCGGGTTGGCGAATATAAAGTGGCATTTTAACCATTTGGGCTTCTTGGACAGTATATCTTCCGACATCGTGATTTGGAGTATAGATTCCCTCGCGAGTGATTGCGTGAATCGGCAGTCCGATTTTACGAGCAGCAGCATCTAAGTCAAGCCAATCTTCAGAACTCAAAGTTTCTTTGATAAATTCTTCACCAGTTGCTCGCTGAACCAACCCACCATTATAAGTAATAACATAATCACTTTGGTCAGTTAATTCAAGTGCTTTTAGAATATCAACAACACCAGGTAAAGGTCGGCCAGTTGTAATGACAATTTTAACGCCAGCCGCTTTAGCTTTTTTAACAGCCGTTTTTACTTCGGCAGTAATTTGGCGATTAGGGTCAAGTAAAGTTCCGTCAAGGTCAATAGCAACAAGTTTAATCATAAGAATTTCTCTTTCTATTTCTTTCAATTTATTAAATATTTAGCAATTATAGGTTGTCATCAAGTGATAATTGTTTACTGACAGAGTCGTCAGTATTTTCAGAGGCAGTAGAATTTCTGTCAGTAAAATTTTGATTAATCACCAAGCTGTCATTAACAATATACTTGGTAAATTCAGGATTTTCTAGCATAATTTTTGGAAAATAGAATCGGCTATTTCCATGAATTGTACCTGTCAAACTTTTAATAAGTGGAGAAAGTACTGACAGCTCTGTTAGCGAACCATTTTTTTGTAAAATATTAATTTCAGTCCGCGGTTTTTCAGAACTTGGTCGATAGAAATCATAAGGTAAATCATAATTACTATGAATACCAGTGTAATAGTCAGGATTAAAGCCTGCTTCTTCAACCAAAGAAGATAAAATTTCTAAATCTTCTAATTCTACAGTCTTGGGGTCAAAAGTAATTGATTTGAGTAAATGACGATTGACATAAGCAGAAGCTAAATCAGCGAGAATTTCATCATCATGACTCATCCAAACTTGAAAATAAGTGTTCATAACGCCATCATCAAGTCTTAAATAATCTTGTAAATTATGATTTTGCTCGAAAAAGGGAACGAGACAAGGACTTGATATCGCAAAATAGTCTGGCTGCCTGGCATATAAAAACTTAGCCCGTGCGAGTAACTTTTGCAGTAAAACTTCCATTGAGCGTGAAGAAGCATGAAAATAAACCTGCATATACATTTGGTATCGACTGACAATATAGTCTTCAACTGCATGCATTCCTGAGTACTTAAAAGCAATTCCATTTTCCGTAGGAACAATCACTCTTAAAATCCAAGTTAAATCAAATTGTCCATAGACAGCACCAGTAAAATAAGCATCTCTAAGGAGATAATCCATGCGGTCAGCATCAATTTGACTTGAAATCAATTGAACAACTTGAGGATTAGAATATTCATGAGAAATAACAGAAGCTACCTTTTCAGGAAAATCAGGAGAGACTTTGCGTAAAATTCCATTAATTTCTGTATCAGGAGAAGTAATTATTTCTCGAGTGACCGCCTCGTGGTCTGTATTAAATAAACCTTCAAAAGTATGTGAATAAGCACCGTGTCCAACATCGTGTAATAAGGCTGCACACTGAGTTAAAAGATTCTCATCAGGATTCCATTCCAAAGGGAAATTCCGACTAAAATAATCAGTAATCCTTTTGGCAATGTGGTAAACACCCAAACAATGAGAAAAACGGGTATGCTCAGCTCCATGGAAGGTAAAGCTTGATGTTCCAAGTTGTTTAATTCGTCTTAAACGTTGGAATTCAGCAGTATCAATCAATTCTGAAATTACAGGATGATTCACTGTGATATAGTCATGAACTGGGTCACGAAAGACTTTTTCCAAAATAAAACCCCCTCTAGAATTTAAGGTCTATTCTCTATTAAAAATAAATCAGATTTTCCCTTATTTTATACTAATTATACCCTATTTTCTCCTAAAATGCAGACCCTCATCACCTTAATGTTTTTAGCACAGACTATGTTTTTAATATTCAAGGAATTATAGTAAAATATGATTATGGAAATTATAATTAGGAATAGAATTAAAATTGACCAGCAAGAAGAGTTGGTCAAAGAAATATATCAGGGAGAGTTGAAAAAAGGAGAACATCAGACCTTACTCAAGTATCAAAATGCTGCAAATGAAAAAGTTTTACTTAAATTTGATGAAAAAGAAGTGATAATGACCCGCTTTGCAAAGCGACCTATCAAAATGCATTTTCATCCAGAAATTCCAGGTTTAACTGAATATGAAGGTTTAGGAGAACTATCAATTCTGACAAATGCTTTAAGCATTGATCATGAGAGCAGGACAATTAAAATTAATTACCAACTTTCGCAAGGTGCCCAAAAAATAGCCGATTATCATTTGAGAATTGACTGGAGAGAGCAAAGTGTGGAAGGAGAAACAAATGGATAAAATTCATCTACCTAAAGAAATATATGAACGATTAGACCTTAAAGAAAACGAAGAAATTGAAATCGTCGATTTAGCGGCTGATAGTTTTACCATTCGAAAAATCAATGCCAGAAAATCAGATAAGGCGCCCAAGTGGTTTATTATTCCAACGATTATTTCTGCATTTATCTTTATTATTTTTGCCTTTGTCCTAAAGCATCCTCATGTTATCGCGCTTTCTGGAAATGAATCTTTGGCAACGGCGGTTATTACAATTGCTAATGCAATAGGGATGCTGACTTTTATTTCTGCTTATTTCTCTCGCAGAAAAGAATTTTATAAACAGATGACCAAAAGAAGTTACTGGCGGACATTTGCCACAGTCACTTTATCTGTTTTACTTATCGTCATTTTAGCATCGATGGGCCTTTTTTGGTTTTTAGGTCAAATTTTTTATGGTGTAAGTTTTGGACTCTTTACTTCCACCCTAATCTTTACTATTTTTTCTGGAATCATTAATTATGTCATGATTTTTGTTGTAGATACTTTTTCGATTAATATGATGGTAACAATGCTTTTAGTGGTTTCTATTGGTGGTTTCGTCTCAAG
>OGTL01001657.1_pt1 | contig 18946 bp, 19 predicted proteins | sample 1553601 | NCBI WGS metagenome assembly OGTL01 (sample SAMEA2580112, study PRJEB22360) | human gut metagenome | biome: human gut; feature: human-associated habitat; material: faeces | place: Denmark | collected 2008/2010 | reverse complement strand
TATATCTCATTTTTTCTCTTTATATCTCTAATAGTAATTCTTATTTCGGTGTTTTTATTACTAATCTATTTTTATTTCAAAAACACGAAACTCCCGTTCATGAGAACGAGAGTTTCAAGGAGTTTTATGAAAAGATTTTTTGGAAGAAATTCATTATAAATCCTTCATCTTAATTTTTCCTTAAACTCACTTGATAGTTTTCTTTAAAGCAGTCAAATTATCTTGCATCAGTGTGAGATAATTGTCACCATTTTTTTTCTGCTCGTCAGATAATCCTTCAACAGTATTGATACCAATAAGGTTCGCCCCTACTGATTTTGCTAAAGTCTCAGCAATTTTACTGTTAGCATTTCCTTCAAAATAAACATTTTTTAGTCCTGCTTTTTCCATTTCAACTTTTAAATTAGCTAGCGTTGATGCTGAAGGTTCTACTTCTGGATCCAATCCAGCAATCGCAATTTCTTTCAAACCATAATCACGACTTAGATAAGCAAAAGCTTCATGTTGTGTAATAAATGTTTTTTGTTTAGCGTCTTTCAAAGTATCAAATTCACTGTCTAGCTTTTTCAATTTAGCAACATAACTCGCTGCATTTTTTTCAAAAGTTGCTTTATCATCTGGGAATTTTTTCCCAAGCTCAGAGGCAATGGTATTAACTTCAATAATTGCTTGCTTTGGACTAATCCAAGTATGAGGGTCACCAGATATCTTATCAACATCCTTGCTAGCTTCGATTTTAATCCCTTTATTATTTACTTTTTTGGCCCATTTTTCAAGGTCATTAGAATTGTAAACAATAGCTTCAGCATTTGTCATTGTCGCAACTTGCTTTGCACTTGGTTCAAATTCATGAACTTCCTGATTAGCAGGGACAATATTTTCGACATCAACTTTGTCACCAACAATTGCCTTCGTAAACTCATACATTGGCTCAAAAGTCGTGACAACTTCTGGCTTACTGGCTGATTTTTGACAACCTGCCAAGAGTAAAACTGCTGGAATAGCAAGTAACATCAATATCTTTTTCATTGAAATTCCTCCGTAAGTGCTGATAAGAATTTACTTATCACTTCTTGTTCTTCGTCAGTAAATTTGTTCCCTAATTCCTGGTAAGTACTCAGAGTTTTCTCGTGATGAGTAGCATGCTCCTTAGCAACCGGAACTGCTTTTTCAGTCAAGCTCCAAAGGACCACGCGTTCGTCATTTGTGGCTCGACTTGATTTAATTAGTTCTTGCTCTTGTAATTTCTTTAGAGCTTTAGTTACTGCTGCTGGAGAAATCTTTAGTTTTTCGGCAATTTTAGCATTTGTCGATATTTGTTCTGCCAAAAGCATTAAAATATGTTCTTGTGTGCTCGTTAGTTTCACATCACTTTCACACTTACCAAGTAATATTTCATGCTTATTTTCTGCAAATTGCATGATTGTCCCAAGAAACTGGTCGATTTGATTTGCTAAACTCATCGTATTTCGTCCTCCATAATTAGTTTACTGGTTAATTATATAGCAAAGAAAAAATAATGTCAACCAGTTAACGTTATTTTTTTATTTTTTTATTTGAAAGTTTGTGCCATCTTTTAGATGGATACTAAATTGATAGGTATTTTCATCACTTGAATGGTCAGTAATTTTTGAACTAGCTGACGAGTCTGTCAGTAAATTGTAGGACAAATCCCCTGAATCAAAATGAATTTGACCTTGAGATTTTAAATCAGTCTTTAAAGCTACTGACACCATTAATTCAGCTGTTAACTGCTCCTTTTCACTTCTTAATTGTCGAGCATCATCTATTTGCCTTTCCAAATAGAACTGAAGAAACATTGAAAACATCAATAATAAGACTAGCGTATATAGAAGTATTCCTCCTCTTACGTATCTTCTGGAAATTGATAAATAAATGTTCTTTCACCTCCTTGATTAAAATCAATTCTTATGGTTATTAAATTTTTAGTAGCTTGAATCTTAGCCGCTTTTATATCATAAAGCATTGGCTGATAACCCTGACCTTTGTCATCAGTCTTCCGGAAATCATCACTCATAAAACCAAACCTTAGTTTTTTATCTTTAGTTACATACAGAAAATTCTGTTCTACCCTATCTAATTTTGTTCCTGAGAGTTCAAAACGCATTTGCTGACAGAAAATTTGCCAATCTTTTATGCTATCACTTTGACTAATCGCCACTTGTGCCACGTTTAAAGCTTCAATCTCTTGATTTTCTTCCGTATCTTTTTGTCTTACTTGCACAAGAGAACTTACGATAAAGCTGACTAGAAAAGCGAGTAGAGCTATACTAATTAAACTTTCCAAAAGCAAATATGCCTTAACTGATTTTCTTTTTAAATTTTCCACTGCCTATCTCCAATTGATAAGTGATGAACTTTTTTTCGTAAGGTAAAGAAATTGTGAGTTTTTGTAAGCTAGAATTCTCTCCCTTATCATCAAATTTAACTGTAAAATCTTTAACTGCTACCTCCTTTGGAATTGTGATACTTCTATCTTCACAGATTAATTCTTGATTTTTAGCAACTAAACTTTCAGATTTTTGAAGCAGTGCAGCCTCTTCTTGACTCCTTTTATAGAAATTTTCAAATTGAAGAACAAACAATTCTCTCTTAAAAAGATGGACTGTTTGTATTATTTCTGAAGAAAAAAGAGTTGTGATAAAAGAAATAATCAACAAAACTAGAAGAGACTCTAGTAAAGTAAATGCTCTAGTCATTAAAATTTCGTTCTTCATTTTTGTTCTGATCATAGTAATTATCGTAAGCAGAAATTTGTTTTTGAGTAATCATCCCAGCGTTGAGCAATTCTGACAGACTCGGCTTCTCATCATCATGATCTAATTCATAAAGTTGAGCTTGACTTTCTACTACTTTTACAACTGCCGCTTCTCCAGTTTTTTGAACTTGTGATTTTTCTTTAATTAAATTTGGAACAAATAGTAATATCAAAATACTAATAATAGCTAGTACAATTAACATCTCTATCAAAGTAAAAGCTTTTAGCTCTTTCTGACGGCATTTTTTTTCACAAATTTTAACGAATAAAAATATCTTTTGTATTTTTTTTAAAATAAACTTCTTTGTTCTTTCCATTTTTTCATCCTTTCTATATTCCAGAACCCATATTTGAATAGATGGGGAGTAACATGGCTGCATATAGCAAAATAATCATCAATGCTACGAAAATAAAAACAAGAGGTTGGATTAATTGCATTAAACGATCTATCTTTGTAAAAAAATGTTCCCAACATTCATCCGCATAAAGCGAAAGCTCTAAGCCTAATTTATCTTTAATAGCTCCATATTCAATCATTAATGAGAGCTCGGGTAAAAAAAGCGCAAGTTTACTGACAGCTTGTTCAAAAGACCGACCAGCATTCAATTCTAAATCAAGATTCTTGCCAACTTCTGAAAAAATTCGACTTTTTTGTTTTTTCATCAAGTTAATAATTTGACGTAATTCAACACCTTGAGCAATTAGATTTCCCCATTCTCTTGCAAAGTAAGCTGTTAAATATAAACGGATAAAAGAATGAACCAGAGGTAATTTAACAAGAAATGTAAAATTCATTATTGCTGATTTTCGTTTAAAAAGAGTTACTGACAAAGCTGTCAGTAAAAATATAAAAGCTCCAAACGAAAAAAATACTAAGGGTAAATGATTAATCAATAGAGTAGCAAAGTTACTGCCACTATTGAGTTGTGGTAGTAAATAATTTTTTAAGCCCCACATAATTCCAACCAGAAAAATTAATAACAATATTGGATAAGTAGCAACTTCCACTAATTTATTTTTAACTTTAAGCTGTTTTTTTAGATGAAGTTCAACCAATTGCATCGTTCCTGACAAGTTACCATGCACTTCTACCAAAGCAAGTTGTGTCACCACATTTTTAGAAAATGAAAGACTTTCTAAAATCTCTGATAAAACTTGACCAGAAGCGAGACCTTCTTTCATTTTTAATGTAAATTCTTTTTCCACAAGTTTTGATAAAGATAAGAAATTTATCACTTCTCCTAAATTAAATCCACTATTCAAAAGATTTCCCATCAGTTGGATAAGTTTGGCTTGTTTAATCAGTCTTAATTTTTTCCCTTTTGGCTTCAGTAGGTGTGAGATATCCATTTGTAAGTAGCTGATCAATTTTTTTATTCCAATTTTCTGATGACCAAGACTCAAATTCGTTTTTGGCAATGTCTAATACTCCTTTCCCAGCTATTAAACGCTGATAAACAACACTTGATAAAGCATTTTTTATTTCCCAATGACTTAAACCCAGCTCTGATAGTCTCTGAATGACACCTCTAACAGAAGAGGCATGAACGGTTGAAAACACTGTATAACCTGTCAAACTAGCCCGTAAAACTGCTTGAGCGGTCAATTTATCACGAATTTCACCAACGATTAACAAATCTGGGCGATGCCTCAGTGATAATTTAATTAATTCATCATAACTATTACCAATGACTTCGTTGACTTGTAACTGAATAAAATCGGAATCAATCAACTCAACGGGTTCTTCAATAGTGATAACTTGTAAATCTGTAAAATGACGACGAGCTAAATCAAACATTAAAGATGTTTTGCCCGAGCCTACTGGACCGGCAAAGAGATGCAACCCTCTTTTACAATCATAATTCTCTAGCTCTTCATCAAACCAAAAATCAAGTTTTTTGTTTTGATCATGCAAGAGACGTATTACTAAAGATTCATTACCCTCGAAATCCCCCACTTCGAAAGACGCAAACGTTTTGCATTACTTTCCTCTAATTCATACCAACAAGCTCCCAATTGAACTCGTCTGCGTTCTCCTGTATTCATCCCAGCTAGAAACTTAAAGTGAGTAAGTAGTGCTAAGCCAACTTCTAACCCAATTTCTTCTACCAGATCACGTGCTGTCATTTGTCGAAAATAAAGTTTATACTTTTCTTTTGAAGCAATCAGATAAATATCTGATGCACCTCTATCAATTGCTCTTTGAATTAATTCTTTTGCCATTTTTGGTATCATACTAGACTATACGCAAATAATCAGTTAATGTAACAAAAAAGACGAAAATTTTTCGACATTTTGTTATTTCTAAAAATAAAAATACTCTTATCATTTAAGATAAGAGTATTTTATGAAAAATCAAAAGAAATCATCAAATAGACTTAATTGATTATCATCAGGCATTCCTTCAAGAACACCCATATTGGTCATGTTTTCAATAATCGTTTGTGAAACACCACCACGCTTACGAAGTTCCATTTTACTTAAAAATTCACCTTCAGCACGCGCTGCAACGATTTGTTTTGCTACGTTTTCACCCAATCCGTCCATTGTTACAAATGGCGGAATTAAAGTATCACCATCAATAACAAACTCAGTAGCCTCCGAGCGATAAAGGTCAATTTTACCAAAAGTGAAACCACGCTCTAACATTTCATTACAAAGCTCTAAAGTCGTATAGAGGTTAGTTTCAACATTTGTTGCATCAAAACCTTTATCTTTAATTTCTTTCATTTTGGCTTTGACTGCTTCAAGACCTGCTCCCATTACCCCAATATCAAAGGCAGTTGCTCTAATAGAGAACCATGCACAATAATACAATATTGGATGATGAACTTTGAAATAAGCTATCCGTAAAGCCATCATAATATAGGCTGCCGCATGGGCTTTAGGGAACATGTATTTAATCTTTGAACAAGACTCAATGTACCATTCAGGAACATCATGTTCTCGCATAGCTTCTACATATTTTTCACGTTCTTCGGCGGGAATTTTATTCCACATTCCCTTACGCACCCGTTCCATAATTGTAAAAGCAAGACCGTTTTCTAGCCCCTTATGAATAAGATAAACCATGATATCATCCCGACAGCCAATAACGCTTGATAAGTCGGCAATCCCTGAACGAATTAAATCTTGAGCATTTCCTGACCAAACGTCCGTTCCGTGTGAAAGTCCAGAAATTTGGAGTAAATCTGCGAAGTTTTTAGGTTTGGCTTCGGCAATCATGTTCATTGAGGTGAAAGTTCCCATTTCAGGGATTCCCAAAGTTCCTAATTTTACCCCTAACTGTTCTTCGGTCAAGCCCAAAGATTCTGTCCCAGTGAAAAGCTTCATCACTCCTGGGTCATCCATTGGAATATCTTGAGGAACAATACCAGAGAGACTTTGTAATTTTCGAATCATCGTGGGGTCATCATGTCCAAGGATGTCAAGTTTTAAGATATTGTCATGAATCGCATGGAAATCAAAGTGAGTCGTTTGCCATTCGGCATTAACATCATCGGCCGGAAATTGTACAGGAGAAAAATCATAAACATCCATATAATTTGGAATAACGATAATCCCACCAGGGTGCTGTCCTGTTGTTCGTTTAACACCAGTTGATCCAGCAGCTAAGCGGTCAATTTCTGCATTTCCATAAAATTGATCATAATCACGTTCATAACCTTTGACAAAACCAAAGGCTGTTTTTTCAGCAACCGTACCAATTGTTCCTGCTCGAAAGGCATAATCTTCACCAAAGATATCTCGAACGTCCAAGTGAGCAAGGGGTTGATCATCCCCAGAGAAGTTCAAATCGATATCAGGAACTTTGTCTCCCTTGAAACCTAAGAAAGTTTCAAAAGGAATATCATGCCCATCTTTGATGAGTTTATGATCACATTTAGGGCAATTTTTATCTGGCATGTCATAACCAGAACCGAAAGATCCATCATCATAGCATTCAAAATATTGACATTCTGGGCAACGATAATGTGGAGCCAAAGGATTTACTTCGGTAATCCCAATCATTGTCGCAACAAGTGATGAACCAACAGAACCCCGTGAACCAACGATATAGCCTCGGTCATTAGAACGTTTTACAAGTTCTTGTGAAATAATATAAACAACTGAGAAACCATTTCCTAAAATCGATCGAAGTTCTTTTTCAAGTCGTGCGTCAATAATATCTGGCAATGGATTACCATACCACTCATGTGCTTTTTCATAAGTTAAGCGAACAATTCGTTCTTCGGAGGTTTCTCCTCCATCAAAAACCATCTTAGGTGTATATAAATCATCCCGAACTGGAGTCAATACATCAAATTCATCCGCCATCTTTTGCGTATTGTCAATGACAATTTCACGCGCGGTCTTCTCATCAAGAAAACTAAAGGCTTCAAGCATTTCATCAGTTGTTCTAAAATGAGCTTCGGGTAACGGAAGAGGTTTGGCATGTTCCCCATGTCCTTGAGTCCAGTTAATTTCAGCTCCAAGACCAAGTGAGCGAACAATAATTTCTCGATAAATAGCATCTTCTGGGTTCAAATAATGTAAATTACCTGTGGCCAGAACTGGCTTGCCTAAAGTCTTACCAATTTTTATCAAATCTTTAAGCGTTTGTTCCAATTCTTTTTCTGATTTGAAAGAACCACCAACAACAAGTGAACGATAAAGAGCTGGTGGAAATACTTCGATAAAATCATAAAACTTGGCGATTTCAAGCGTTTCTTCAAATGTTTTATTGATTGCTGCATCAAAAACTTCACCAATTTCGCAGGCCGAACCGACCAACAATCCTTCACGGTTGGCTTCTAAAACAGAACGTGGAACCCGAGGAAGACCAGCATAATATTTAACATTCCCAAAACTAACAATTTTAAAGAGATTTTTTAAACCTTCTTGTGTCTTGGCATATAAAGTCACGTGTTTTGGACGAACTTTTTTATAAGAATCTTCACTGACCAATTTGTCATTAAGTTCTAAAAGACTTGTCCATCCTGTATTTCTAGTACGTAATTCTTCCAAAAATACAAAGAGCAAACGTCCGGTTGCTTCCGCATCAAAGTTGGCCATATGGTGATGTTCAAGTCCGATTTGGAATTTCTTAGTCAATTGACCCAAACCAAAACGTTTCATTTCTGGGTAGAGATTACGGGCAAATTCAAGGGTATCAACCACTGGTTGCGTGATAATCGGCAAACCATTTCGTGAATAGTTCATATTCATGAAGCCCACGTCAAATGTTGCATTGTGGGCAACAAGAATTGTTCCTTCACAAAACTTTTGGAATTTTGTTAGAACTTCATATAATGGTTTGGCATTTTTGACATGGTCATCTGTAATTCCGGTTAATTCTGTTGTAAATTCGCTCAAACGATATCCTGGATTGATAAATTCATCAAATTCATCAATTGGATTCCCTTTGTGCATTTTTGTTGCCGCAATCTGAATCAAATCATTATGAACTGCCGAAAGTCCTGTTGTTTCCACGTCGAATACAACATAAGTTGATTCATACATATCAACGTCAGTTTCATTGTAAACAATCGGAATTTTATCTTCAACAAGATTGGCTTCGACGCCATAGATAATCTTGACGCCATTCTTCTTTCCAGCCGAGTGAGCCTCAGGGAAAGATTGCAAACCACCATGGTCAGTAATTGCAATAGCTTTATGTCCCCATTTAGCAGCCTGAGCAACCAAACTAGAAGCAGAAGGAATGGCGTCCATTTGACTCATATTAGTATGCGCGTGAAATTCAACACGTTTTTCATCTGATTTGTCTTCGCGAACATTTTGTGTCGGAATTTCAATCAAATCGGTCAATTGTAGGACTAAATCATTTTTGAAATTGTCTCGTTGAACATTCCCGCGGACTCGACACCATAGTCCCGCTTTAATTTGTTTGGCTAGCTGAATTTCTTCTTCGCCACGTAGCCATTTCTGAATGTAAAAACTTGAAGTGTAATCAGTCATCTCAAATTCAAGAAGGTAACTAATATTTCCTGTTTTACGTGATTTAATTTCACGAAGTTCGCCTTTAAAGACATATCCTTCAAAAACAACCGGTCCGTTAGTCGAAAATTCACTGACAGAACGCATCGGAGTGACGGGTTCATTATTTTTGATTTCGCGACCTAATTGAATTTTATCTGATTTTACAGCTTTGATTTGAAGAGCAACACGGTCAATGGTTGGTTTAGGTTTAATTTCCACAACCGCATTAGCGGTCATCACCAAATCATCTTTGTATTTGTCATGTTCAATATTTCCTTGTACACGCAACCAAAGAGCATCAGATAAGCTGTCAGTAAAATTATCTTCCCCATCAGTACGGTCAGCTATAATTTTTTCATTCATAGCTTTGACAGTATTGACAATTTGGTCAAATTGGGCAATTTCTTCATCCTTACGACCCCATTTTGAAATCATAAAAGTTGAAGTTTCATCAGCCATTTTTAATTCTAAAATATGGTTGACTTTGCCTGATTCTTTTCCCGTAAACTCACGGTGTGCGGCTTCAAAAACAAGTCCCTCAAAAATAACGCCAAAACCTTCTCCAGCAATAAAAGACATGCTGGTAATTGGACTTTGTCCGCTGATTTTTCGGCCAAAGAAAATGCCGTCAGAAAGTGCTGTTTCCACAAATTCTGGTTTTGCTTCTCTGGTATTTTTGCTTTCCCGTTCTTCTGAACGTTGTTTTTTGATTTCAGAAATTTGGGCTTGTTCTGCAGTTTGAGCCGCCAAGCGAGCCGCAACTTTTTCAGCGTGAGCAGCTGCTTGCGTTTCTGTCAGCTCCTGGTCAACTAGAGGGGTTATTCTTAATTCTCCAAAACCGAAAGACTTAAATTTTTCCTCTAGAATTGGAAAATATTTTTCCACAAAAAAATCCATTTGCGGATTATCTTCCACCATTAAGTGAATTTTTTCTTCTTCCTTTTCAAGATGATATTTCTTAAAAATACTTGAAAAAGCAGAATCGCATAATTCTGGAAGTGTAAGTGCATATTGATAATAATCATTCAGATTTTGCTCATCAATATTTTGATTTCGACTGCTGACAGAAATTTCTGTACGAGCAATTGTCGAAAAAGCAGTTTCCGTCAGTTCTGTCAGTAATTTATATGTATCAATTGGTAAAATCTCATCAAAAATTAACTGAAAGTGCCAGAGCTTACTTGCCGTGTGCACTTCAACATTTTCAATATCAGCATGCTCAAATTGGCTAGAACGACGCAAATTTGGTGGCATTTTGATTTGTTCCATCAATTTTTCAAACAGATTTTCCATGTTTTTTTGACCCTTTATCTTATTTTTTCTATCCTTAGCAAATAGAATTTCATTTCTCATTATAGCATAAAAAAATGTTGCTTTTCATACTTTTTTAAGAATAAAATAACTGACAAAACTGTCAGTTATTTTATTTTAAAATTAATAGTTACTGACAGAGCTGTCAGTAAAACTATTTACCAGTTGAGCGATTTTCTTCATCCATTTCCCAAAAATAGAGTGCTTCTTCTACTGTCTGTGCTTCGCCACGTTTCATATAGCGAATCATATGACTGACAGCTTCTATTGTTTTAAACTGTGTGGGAATTCGTCGAAAATGATTTAATTCTGTCTGAATTTTTTCTTCATCTTCTTTAAGTTTGTTTAAATCAGCATTTAAAGATTTCATTTTTAGAGAACTTTCACCCTCTAAAGCTAATTTTTCTTTAAATTTTTTGGAATCATATCTGAACAAAAGACAAAAAATGAATAAATAGACAACTGAAACCAACAACAAAAGAACTAATGACAACTTTAAAAATATTCCTACTCCTAAAATAATAAGAAGAACTGCTAATTTTAAAATCAATGATAGAGTTTGATGAGTATGAACTTTTTGCTTATCAGAGTGTTCAGCAAAAGATTCAATGCTTTGTTGAACTTTCTGCAAATCCTCAAGCAAGTGAAGCACTTTTTGACAATAAACTATCTCTTTATTAGTCGTTTCCACACAATCTACCTTTCATTCTCCCTTACTAGTCGAGCTAATATGCGATTGAGACCACGAGGGTCTTTGTAGCCATGTTCAAAATAAAAGTCTGTGAACTCAATATCCTCAATTTTTAATTCTTGTTGAATCGCAAGTGAGAAAATATTGACGTACTCTGCCATATCGCTCGTTTTTCCAATACATTGTAAACCAAGAATTTGATGAGTGCGTCTCTCATAAATCATCCAAATATTACTTGGTGAATGTCCGTATAAGTGTTCATTTAGTAAATGAACCGCATCTGCATCATAACCAGCATCAACTGCCTGTCTTATTGTAATCCCAGTCATAGCCATCACTAAATTATTCATTGGAACATGATAAGTTCCCTGACTACTATTAATTTTTTGGCGAGGAGCAAGTAAATTAATCGCCGCAATTTCACCATCGCGAACAGCATCCGAAGCATGTGGCAGATAATAGCTTTTTTCCAACAAATTAACATAAGTCGTTGAAACATCTCCGACAGCAAAAACATCTGGACAAGTGGTTTGCATGTATTCATCAACAATAACCGCTCCGCTATCTCCTAACTCAACTTGTTGATTCAGAAGATAAGAATTAGGCCGAAAACCAATCGTAAAGATTACTCCATCAACAGGAATTTTCTGACCATTTGCTGTTTGAATGATTGTATTTTCTTCGTCAAACCCAATTTCTGTCACTTCTGTATTTAATAGAAGACGCATTCCCTCTGCATTCATCCAACTTTCCAATAAATGACTTGCTGGTTCATCAAGATAATCGTTTAAAAGATTTTTAGTGCGATGAATGAGTGTTGTCTGAATTCCTCTTTCTTGGGCAATCCGAGCAACTTCAACTCCGGTCATTCCACCACCAATTACTGCAATATTTTTGGCTGTTTTCAGAAATTCATCTGTTTTTATTGCATCATCCATACTTTTTAAAAAGTAAAGTTTGCTTTTTTTATCAAAAGGAACAGAGGTCATTGCCGGATAAGAACCCGTAGCAAAAATCAATTTATCATAGAGAGCGAGTTTCGTCTTTTTGGAATTGACTCTCCGATAAAATAGCCGTTTATTTTTGGTATCAATCTCTTCAACCACCGTTTCCATTTGCATGTTTAAACCAGCAGCTTTTAGTTCTTCTACCGATGAATAACTAGATTGATTAAGGACAGATTTTTGACCCGCCAGATAAGAAATAATTCCTTGAGAAACAAAAGAAACCTGATTACGCTTATCATAAAGCGTAATTTCGGCTTCTGGGTATTCTTCAAGCGCACGTAATCCGGCACAAATTCCGGCGTGGGAGCTTCCAACAATAACAATTTTCATAGTAAATCTCTTTTATTATTTACTTAAAATTTCAATGGTATTGACAAGTTCATCTTTATTAATTTCAACAACTTCACCTGTCGCACGAATTTTAACTTCAACAACACCCTCAGCAGCTTTTTTACCGATTGTCACACGAACTGGCAAACCAATCAAATCGCTGTCAGCAAATTTAACACCTGCACGTTCATTACGGTCATCTACTAAGACCTGATAACCTTTGCCACGCAATTTTTCTTCAAGTTCAGAAGTCAATTCCATTGCTGCTTCATCTTTAACATTAACTGGAACAAGATGAATATCAAATGGTGCTAATTCTTTAGGGAAATTAATTGACCAGCTAAATTTAAATTCTTCTCTTGGCGTTTTTTCAACATAGATACGAGCAAATTGTTCCAAAATAGCTGAAAGCAAACGACTTACACCGATTCCGTAACAACCCATGAGCATTGGAATTGAACGACCATTCGCATCAAGAATATTGGCATTCATCGCTTCTGTATAGCGAGTTCCTAATTTAAAGATATGTCCAATTTCGATACCACGCGCAAATTTCAAAGTTCCACGGCCATCTGGTGAAATTTCACCTTCATTAACTGTACGTAAATCAACAAACTCTTCAACTTCATAATCACGGCCAAAGTTAGCATTTTTATAATGGAAACCATCAACGTTAGCTCCAACCACAGCATTTTTAATTTGTTCAACTTTGCGGTCAGCAATAATCTTGACATTTTCAAGTCCGATTGGTCCAAGTGAACCAAAATGAGCTCCAAATTTTTCTTCAACTTCTGCTTCACTGGCAGCTTCAATAAATGATGCTCCAAGATAATTGGTCAATTTGACTTCGTTGAGTTGGTCATTACCATTTAACAAAATAACCACTAATTCATCATCTGCGTGATAAACCAATGTTTTAACTGTTTGTTCTTCATCAATTTCAAGGAATTTTGAAACTTCATCAATTGTTTTAGCACCTGGTGTCGCTACTTTTTCAAGTTCAAGTTCTTCAGTATAAGCTACATTTGGTTCAAATTGACTGCTGGCCATTTCAATATTTGCCGCATAATCGCCACCTTCAGCGTAGACAATTGTATCTTCACCGGCAATTAACCATTTGCCAAGTTCTTCTTTGATTTCTGAAAGGACAGATTCTGGAATTTCTTCGATTGATGTAATATTTTTACTCAAAACGAGCCATTTTTCAAGATTGATTCTATCATCTGTAATAGCAATAAATTCTTGACTATCTTTACCACCCATTGCTCCAGCATCGGCAATAATTGGTTTAAAATTTAAGCCAGCACGTTCAAAGATTTTTTCGTAGGCTTTTTTGTAATCATTATAAGTCTCGTCCAATGAATCTTGGTCAGCATGGTAGCTATAACCATCTTTCATCAAGAACTCACGACCTCGCAATAGTCCATAACGTGGACGTTTTTCATCACGGAATTTTGGAGCAATTTGGTAAACATTAAGTGGTAATTTTTTATAAGAAGTAATTTCATCACGGACAAGAGAAGTCATTGTTTCTTCATGTGTTGGTCCTAAAATAAAATCAGAATTATCACGGTTTTTTAATTTATATAAATCCTCACCATATGTGTCATAACGGCCAGATTCACGCCAAAGGTCAGCTGTCAAAAGACTTGGGGCAAGAAGTTCTACTGCACCAATTTCGTCAAACTCTTCACGCATGATATTTTTCAACTTTTCAAGTACGCGGTTTGCTAATGGCAAGTAAGCATAAATTCCTGCTGAAACTTGACGAACATATCCTGCGCGCATAAGTAAGGCATGGCTGATAACCTGGGCATCAGAAGGCATTTCCCGAAGGGTTGGTATAAGCATTTTTGATTGTTTCATAATTTTAAAATTTCCTTTATGAGTTTGGTTCAGCTTCTTTCCTTTTGAAATAGAAGACGAATAGATATATTAATTTACAAAGGCTCGGAGAATATCATTCCATGTTACTGCTACAAAGAGCACAAGCATGAAGACAACTCCTACCATTGTGATGATTGATTCCTTTTCTTGTGAGAGTGCTTTGCCACGAATTGCTTCAATAATATTTAGGACAATTTTTCCACCATCAAGTACTGGAATAGGAAAAAGATTGACAATCCCTAAATTAATTGAAAGCATAGCTAAAAGATTAATAATCGTCGGCAAACCTGCTCTCGCGGCTTGGCCACTGAGTTGATAAATAGCAACTGGACCACCAAGTTTATCAAGACTCGGTCGTGCAATCAAACTTCCTAAAGCTTTAAAGATTGCTGTAGCTGATTGGCCTGCTTGAACAAAGCCACCTGTAATCTTATCAAAGAAACCTGTTTTCATTGATTGCATAATGCCAACACGGTAACTTCCGTCCATTTTTTTAGGTGTAACTGATAAGGTTTCCGATTTGCCTGAACGGCTAACTTCAAGTTTTAATTCTTTTCCTTTAGAACCTGAAATTTCAGTAACAACATTGTTCCAATCTGCCGTTTTAGTTCCATTGACTGCTTCAATTTTATCACCAGCTTTTAAGCCTGCATTGTAAGCGGGTGTTCCTTTTTCAACTTGGCCAATAGCATTAGTAGTTGAAGGAACGCCTCCTTGAACAAAGGTTAGAACGATAAAAGCGATTATTCCTAAAATAAAGTTATTCAAAGGACCACCGAAGTTTGTCAACATTTTATGAAAGACACCGGCTGATTGATATTGAACATCGAGTGGTGCAATCCGAACTTCTGTTCCATCTTCTTCAATGATTGTTGCATCATGATCAACAGAATAACGTTTGATTTCCCCAAAAACTTCTCCTTCAATGAAAAGTTCTTTTTCAAAATCATATTCAGTAATCAACATTGGAATTGCTTCTTCTAATTCAACATGTTCTGACAGATTAATTCTTCTGACGATATTACTGACAGAATTTTCAGCTTCTGGATTTACTACTTCAGATTTACTGACAACAAGACTTGCAGCTTGTCCTTTTTTGATTTCAGTCTTGTCATCACCCCAACCAGCCAAACGAACATAGCCACCGAGTGGAAGAATTCTTATCGTGTAAAGTGTCCCATCTTTTGCTTGGTGAGCAAAAATTTTCGGTCCCATTCCAACGGCATATTCACGCACTAAAATTCCTGAACGTTTTGCCCACCAAAGATGGCCATATTCATGGATAGCGACAATAATACCAAAGATAATAATAAAAGTAATCAGTGTTTCTATCAATCGACTTCCTCCTTAAAATTAGAATAGTCCAAGTAGATGCATAATTGGGAAAACAAAAATTAAATTGTCAAAGCGGTCAAGAATTCCTCCATGACCTGGTAAAATTTTACCTGAATCTTTTACGCCAAAATGACGTTTAATACTTGATTCCACAAGGTCACCAATCTGACCAACCACTGAAAAGATAATTGTAAAGATAACAAGTTTCACAAAGCCAATTTGCGGCAATTCCTTAGTAAATAAGAAATACATGACTAAGGCAACAACAACGGCTGAAACAATTCCTCCAACTGAACCGACCACAGTTTTATTTGGTGAAACAGATGGCAAAAGTTTTTGTGGAAAGCGGTCTTTAAGCGAGCGGCCAAAAGCATAGGCCCCGATATCTGTCGCCCAAACGATAAATAGAGCTAAAAAGACAATATAAACACTTGTTTGACGTGCTGTCAGTAAATTTTGAAAACCAATCCCTACATAGAAAGCCGAAAGAAAAGGAAAACCAACATCAACAAAAGAATATTTCCCATTTGAAAGGACCATTCCTGTTAACATCATGAATAAAAAGAGTGTAAAGAGCATCACTCCCCCGTCAGCATTTAGACCTAACCAATGTTTACCGACTGGCAAAGCAAGTGACAAAGCAGCTAAAGTCGCTAAAATTCCTTCAAATGAAAAAACTTGTAATTTATACATTCTAAATAGCTCTTGCATTGCAATAATAACAAGCAGAGCGACTAAAATTTGAAAGTAAGCTCCTCCAAGAAGCAAGAGGGCTAAAAATATTCCTCCCGCAACCACTCCTGTGATAATTCGTTGCATCATTATTTGACTCCTCCATATCTGCGGTCACGCTTTTGAAAAGCAGAAATAGCCTTGTCCAATTCTTTATCATCGAAATCTGGCCAAGCAGTTTGCGCAAAATATAATTCACTATAAGCTGACTGCCAAGTCAAGAAATTAGACATTCTTTGTTCACCAGATGTTCTGATAATCAAGTCTGGATCCCGAAGATTTTCAGGCAAAACAGCAGTTTGTAGATGTTTTGACAACTCTTCTTCTGTCAGTAAACTTAAATCCTGACCACTTTTAGCAAGCTCTTGAATGGCTAAAATAATATCACGACGGCCACCATAATTCATTGCAAAATTCAAAATCATTCCGTCATTTTCAGATGTTTCTTGAGCCGCACGGTCAATTGAATCTAACGTTGCTTTTGGCAAACCTTCGCGTTCACCAATCATCCGAATCTGAATATTTTCTTCTTTTAAAACTGGAACATATTTACTATAAAAATCGATAGGTAAACTCATGATGAATTTCACTTCATCAACTGGTCTTGTCCAATTTTCTGTGGAAAAAGCATAAACGGTCATCACTTTTATGCCACGTCTCGCACCATGAACAGCAACATCTTTTAGCGAATCCATTCCTGCTTTGTGTCCAAAGATTCGTGGTTTCCCTTTCTGCTTAGCCCATCGTCCATTACCATCCATGATAATTCCGATATGCTCTGGAAGTAATTCTTCTTGCTCTTTATTTTTTAAGTTATTAAACATAGTACCTCACATGAGAATTTTATGCAAAAAATATTTATCATAAATTCACCATTATGCTCTTTGGTTATTAAAGTTTTTTTACACCAAAGACTCTAAGAAAGAAATTCTCTTCTTCTTATTTTTTTCTTTATCAATTTATTCAAAAACTTTCTCTACTGTTTTTTTCAAAAAAGACAGTATTACTTTTCCATTTTACCATATTTTAATATAGATTTGTATCTCAAATTTTATTGGTCAGTAATCATAAGTTATTCTATTTGCTAAAATCAACTGACAGATAAATCTGTCAGTAAAATATTTTATAAAAAAATCCTGTCAGTAACTGACAGGAAAATAAATTAAATCTATTTTCTCATTAAATGTAGAAAAGAGATTAGTTTTCTTCAATTGGGCTTTCCACTTTTGTTTCGGCTGGTGTTTCTTCAACAACAGTCGTTTCTGGTGTTACACCACTTTTTACAGTTTTTACGGCTGCACGGTCGAAAGTCAAAATCACACCTTCACAATCAAGTTCAATTGTTCCTTTTGCTGAATCAATGCTTGAAAGAATTCCGTGCAATCCACCAATTGTTACGATTTCTGAACCTGGTTGCATTGCATCCAATTGTTCTTGGCGTTTAGATTGTTGTTTCTTTTGTTGACGGTTCATGAAGAACATCATCCCACCCATAACGACAACGATAAAAATAAGAGATAAGCCTGACATTTCTGTCTCCTTTATAAGTTTTATTCAAATTTAAGTTCATTTTCGAACATTCTTCTTATTCTATCATAGTTTGAAAACTCTGTCAAATCAAGCTTTAGAGATGTTTACTTGCTTCTCGAATTGAAAGTTTCGCCATTTTATTTTCATGTTCTTCAATAAATTTTATGACCCAAGCAGAATTTGTTTTTGCCAAATCTCGCAAAGCCCAACCTATTGCTTTCGTAATAAAAAATTCATCAGCAAAAGAACTTCCTAAAAGATTTTTTTCAATATTATATGAAAGTAATTCTAAATCTGTTTGATTTTTAAAGCTTAATTGACAGTCAATTGCGATTCGTCGAAGCCAAAAATTTTCGGCTTGAGCACATTCTTTTACGAGAGTCTTGACCTGTTCATAAGCAGTTGAGTCATTTTCGGTCGCTTGTTTACGACCTGTCAGTAAAAGATGACCAACTAATTCATCTAAAGCATCAACCGTATCCCACCATGATTTACTGACAGTCAATTTTTTTATCTTTTCCATGTCATCAAAAATAAACCATTTCTTCATTTGATGAAGATAATCTAAAGCCAGATATTGAAATTCACGCTCAGGCAAATTCCAAAATTCAAAAACAAGCTCCCAATCAATTTGCTTATCTGCCTTTTTTTCCTTTAGAAAATCTTTTGCCAAAAGACGTCTTTCTGGCGTTTTTAAACCAATAAATTCAAACTGGTGACGCAAATATGCTGCTTGTTTTTCAGCATTTTCTTCATTCTTATGTTGGCGAAACTCTTCTATAATATTAATCATTTCATTCCTTTCAAATTTTTACTTATGATAAGCCGAACCTCGATTAATCATTTGTGCCCGATAAATTTGTTCTACTAAAACCAGACGCATCAGTTGATGAGGAAGTGTCATCCGCCCAAAAGAAATTTGCAAATCACTTCGTTGATAGACTTCCTTTGAAAGTCCTAAAGAACCTCCAATTACAAAAACAAGATTTCCTGTTCCGTAAACTTCAGCTTTCTTCACAAAATCAGCCACTTCCTCTGATGACATTAATTTTCCTTGAATGGCTAAAATAGCTAACTGATCTCCTGCTTGAATCCGTGATAAAATTTTCTCACCTTCACGTTTTTTCAATGCCTCTGCTTCTTTTTCGGAAGCATTATCTGGAATTTTTTCATCTGCTAGCTCAATAATTTCAAGTGGCAGCATCGTTCCCATTCGTTTAACATATTCAGCAATTCCATCTTTTAAATACTTTTCTTTAAGTTTTCCAACAACTACTAATTTAATCTTCATTTTTATTTTTCTCTCTAAATTAAAACTTTATTACTTAAAAATTAACAACTTTTCCCCAGTTTTTTGATTACTTT
>OGTL01001628.1_pt1 | contig 19200 bp, 15 predicted proteins | sample 1553601 | NCBI WGS metagenome assembly OGTL01 (sample SAMEA2580112, study PRJEB22360) | human gut metagenome | biome: human gut; feature: human-associated habitat; material: faeces | place: Denmark | collected 2008/2010 | reverse complement strand
CCTGCCGCTTTCAGGCTGTCCGCTGCTTTGTCCACAACGCCCATTTTTTTCAAGGTAGGACCGGAAAGAATCATCGCATGGGTTCCGCCCATCTTCTTGGCACACTCCGGCAGTTTGGCAAGCGTTCCTGCTCCGACAATAATATTCTGTGGAATCGAAAATTCGAATGGATTCATCTTATTTTTCCCCTTTCTTTCAGAAAGCGTGCCGAAAATTTTTCTTTCCGACACGCTTTGTTTTATCCTATCTCAGCTTCAGCCAGCCATTTTGGCAAGAACACGGTCGATCGCTGCATCGATAACAACGTCGAGTTCCGCATCGTCTGCCTCCGGCATCAGGGACGCTGCGTCCTCGTCGGAGATCAGCTCGATCAGGCTGCCGAACTTCTCTTTATATTTGAACTTGCAGACTGCAAAAAATACAACACCGAGGAGGCTCCAGCCGCCTACCATCAGCCACTCCTGCCATACCAGTGTTCCGCCGGAACCAGGAATGCAGTAAACAAGCACCATACATCCGGACATCAGAACCGCCATCGTTCCAACAAATTTGTATGCCGGAACACGGTACGGACGCGGCATATCCGGTTCTTTCTTCCGCAGGATCAGGAAGGAAAGAGATACCATACAGTAGGCAAGACAGCATCCAAAGTTACCTGCATCACAGATCCACACCATCATGCCTCGTCCTGCAAACGGAGCCAGCATAGTCAGCGCGCCGATCAGGAACAGGGCGTTGATCGGAGTTTTGTGCTGCGGATGAAGCTTTGCGAACATCGGCGGAATCATGTAGGATTCAGCCATAGAGTACAGAGCACGGGAACCGCCGATCATAAAGGAGTTCCAGGATGTGATGATACCGCACATACCGCCGACGATGATGACTTTTGCCATAACCGCTGTACCGAACGCTTTCGCCATCGCATCTGCTGTGACAAGTCCGGTTCCTGCTTCCGAGCTCAGGATTTCGGACGGGTTCAGCACATAGCCGACAGCCAGGATAACACAGGAATAGAAAACAACAGCGAGTACAACGGAGAGAATCATCATTTTACCGATTTTCTTTAACGGAACGTTGATTTCCTCTGCTGCCTGCGGGATAACGTCAAAGCCGATGAAGAAGAACGGGGTAACAACAGCAACTTTGATGATGTTCTGGAACATCGTTCCGGTGCTCTCGCCGACGAACATCTGTCCCTGCAGATTGCTGGAATCTCCGTTGATCACGGATGCCACAATCAGAAGGATACCAGCGCCGCCGATGATACAGGTAAGGACCGTCTGCAGAACGGCTGCTGTTTTTGCGCCCAGCACATTGATCAGTGTGATGAGAAACGCTACAATAACGGCTACGGCTACCCAGGAAGCATAGATATCAAATCCTGCCACGCTGTACATATAGCCTTTCAGGAATCCCGGCCACAGATATGTGATGATGGTTGGGAAGGCGCACGCCTCGAAACACGTAACACTGACGTATCCTAAAATAATCGCCCAGGTACAGATGAACGAACCGTTCGGGCCCATCGCCTTGTAGCTGAAGACGTGCTCGCCGCCGCACTGCGGCATCGCTGCAGTCAGTTCTGCGTAAGTCAGTCCGATGAAAAAGATCATGACACCGCCGATCGCAAACGCAATTGAAGCTCCGACAACGCCGCCTTTCTGAATCCAGCTTCCTGAGGATACGACCCAGCCCCAGCCGATCATGGCTCCGAAAGCGATGACGAGAATATCCCATGCACCTAATACTTTGTCAAATTCTGATTTTTTCTGTTCCATGGCTTATTCCTCCCCGCTTCCGTATTTCTTCTGAATCAGTTCCTCGAGATATTCCGCTGTGCCCTCCACACCAAGGAATGCACTGTTGATCAGAATGTCTCGGTTGTGCCGGTCTCCGCGGTTGCTGCCGGTCAGCGCCAGATGACGCTTGTGATACCGTTTGTCCTTCTCGAGCAGCAGAATTTTTGCATCGCTCTCGGAAAGGCTGTGGCTCTTCATGATATTCTGAATGCGGATCTCATCCGGCGCATAGATAAAAGCCCGGAGGAGCTTGATATCTTTGCTGTCCTTTAAGATGTAATCCGCGGATCGTCCGATGATGACGCAGGCCTCTTTTTCTGCCAGTTTCCGGATGATCTGCTTCTGTACATGAATCGCACGCTCGGTCAGGTCCGCATATTTGGAGAAGGATCCACGGACATCGCCCTCGGCTCCTTTTCCGGCAATCGTACCGCCCTCTTCTACACGGTTCATGATGTCTTTCGGAATTCCGACTTCTTCAATAATCTGATCCACCAGATCGCGGTCGTAGAACTTAATTCCGAGATCCTCCGCAATTTTCCTGCCGATGGCATTTCCTTTGGCTCCGTACTCGCAGCCGATTGTGATAACCAGATGTCCCATACCGTTTTCCTCTCACATTTAATTTCTCTGTTTTACCTGTTGTTTCCGATTCACAGAATGAAAAGAAAAACAGGACAGGGGCGAAGCATGGTTCTTTGCTTTTTGACGTCCTTGTCCTGTTCTTTTCACGCTATGAGATTTTCTTTGTTTCTATAAGAATTCTTTATTTTTCCAGAGCTTTTACGGTTTCTTCGATGATAGCAACTGCCTTGTCGCAGTCCTCCTCGGTTACGATAAGCGGAGGGATCAGACGAATGATGTGCGCTCCGATGGCGGTGATCAGCAGATGGCGGTCAAGGCAGCCATGTTTGACTTCTACGCCGCTGATGGTATCATCAAACTCTACGCCGACCAGCAGTCCCTGATGTCTGACTTCTTTGACATGCGGCAGTTTTGCTAATTTTTCTGCGAAGTAATCACCGACTTTCTTTGCATTTCCGGCAAGGTCGCGGTCAATCAGTTCGTTGACTTCTGCCAGTGCTGCTGCACAGCTGACTGGATGGCCGCCGAAGGTAGTTCCGTGAGATCCCGGGGTAAAGGCTTTTGCTACTTCAGCTGTTGCGCAGATTGCGCCAATCGGCATTCCGCCGCCAAGACCTTTTGCCATGGATACGATATCCGGTTTGATGCCGTAGTTCATGTAAGACATTACCGCACCGGTTCTGCACCAGCCGGTCTGTACTTCATCAATCAGAAGCAGCATGTCGTTCTCATCACAGAACTTCCGGAGTCCCTGCATGAACTCTTTCGTTGCCGGATGAACACCGCCTTCGCCCTGTACCGGCTCAACCATGATGGCGATGGTGTTTTCGGTACATGCATCTTTGAAGGCCTGCAGATCATTGTACGGTGCATAGGAGAAACCGTAGGTCATCGGTCCGAATCCAACCTGGCATCCGTTGCCCGGCTGACCGGTTGCAGACATGGCACCGAAGGTTCTTCCATGGAAGCCCATCTTTGCGGTTACGATGTGGTAACGGTTCGGGCCGTATTTCTCGATGCCGTACTTTCTTGCCATTTTGATCATGGCCTCGTTCGCCTCGGTACCGGAGTTCTGATAGAAAATCTTGTCCATGCCGATGGTCTCGCAGACTTTCTCAGCAAGCAGTGCCTGCGGGATGGTGTATGGATAGTTGAAGGTATGCATGATATCGTCGAGCTGCTCTTTTGCTGCTGCAACAACTTTCGGGTTTCTGTTTCCGGCGTTGTTTACGGCGATGCCTGCGTAAAAGTCAAGATACGGCGTTCCGTTTTCGTCGTACATGTACATCCCCTCTGCGGTTTCTGCAAGGAAATCGAAACGCTCGTAGGTCTCGATCATGTACTTGTTTACTTTGTCTTTGATGTCCTGAACCGTTAATCCTGTGTCTTTTAATCTCATAGTGTTATCCTCCCATAGCGTTGAAAAGATTTTTTAAATAAAAAACAAAAAAGCAAAGACTACTCGTTGGTAAGCGTCTTTGCTTTGTTTTTCGTTTATTATTTTGTACAACCATACAATAGCACCACTCCCTATATTTGTCAATTACTTTTTTTAAAAAGTTTTTTATTTTTGTTTTTTCTTTAACGCCCGCTTTTTCTATTCTTTTTTGATGCTTTTTCGTCTTCCGCCGTATTTTTTTCATATCCGTTGTTTTTTATTCTGATGTTCCAGCGGATTTCTGTCCATTATATTGAACAGTTCATTCAAAAAAAGAAAGCCTGTTATTCTGCGGCTTTTAGTGATAGTCGAGAAAGAAACACATGCAGCTCGTCTTCTCCGTCCCTCTGTTGCGGTAGATGTGGGTCTGGTCTGTCTCGAAACGGAATGCCTGCTTCAGGTGGATCTCATGCTCTTTTCCATTGCACTCCACGGTCATCACGCCGTCTGTCACCACCAGGTACTCTCTTGTTTTCTCTCCGTGGCCGCCGCTCACATACGTTCCGCCCGGTTCGATGTCGATGCGGTAGATTTCCACAAGCCGCGTGTCCTCATACGGAAAGCACGTCCACACAGTGTACTGCCCCTCCAGCTCTTTCGTCGGAACCAGATCCTCCGGTGTCACAAGATAACTATCCACCAGCGGCGTTGCAATCAGCTCCTGAAATTCAATCCGCAGGCCGCTCGTAATCTTCCCGAGCACGCCAAGCGACGGGTTCGCCGTTCCCTTTTCGATCTGCGAGAGCATACTCTTGCTGACCCCGGTCTGCTCTGAGGCCTGGTCGAGACTCATCCCTTTCGACTGCCGGATCCGTTTCAGATTGACCGCCACATTTTCTGTCAGATAATCCATGTTCTTCCACCTGCCTTTCTTCGTATTTCGCTCATTGTAGCACACCTTCCTCCGATATTCCAGTGAATATTTTTAAACTTTCTGCCGCCTTTCCCCGCTTCGCCTTTCTTTTCTTCCTTTATCCGCCCGGGTTTCAGGCGCTTTTCTCTGCCTTTCCCAGGAAAAGCGCCCTTCCGCCGGATTTGTATTTTTGTCAGACCTTTTCCATCCGCATCTGCCGCAGAATCTTCTTTTCCATCCGCGACACCTGCACCTGCGAAATCCCCAGTTTTCCGGCGATCTGCGCCTGCGTCATGTCCTGAAAATAGCGCATGTAGATGAGCTGCCGCTCCTTCGCGGGCAGTCGTCCCAACAGCTCTTCCAAGAAAATCCGGTTCAGCAGCTTTTCCTGCCCGTTCTCTTTTTCCGGAATGCGGTCCATCAGAGAAATATCGTGGTTTTCCCCCTGATAGATGGTCTTCTGCAGCGATTCCACCTCCGCGCCGGACTCCATCGCCTCCACGATTTCCTCCACGGTAACATCAAGCTCCCCCGCTATCTCCGCCAGCGTCGGATCGCGCCCGTTCTCCCGCTCCAGCCGCTCCCGCACCGCATACGCTTTCCACGCCAGTTCCCGGATCGGGCGGCTCACCTTCACCATCCCCTCCGACCGCAGAAACCGCCGGATCTCCCCCGCAATCATCGGAACCGCATACGTCGAAAAACAGACTTCAAACGAAGGATCAAATTTATCAATCGCCTTCAACAGCCCAATGCTCCCGATCTGGCACAGATCCTCCATCTCCACCCCGCGGTTTGCAAACCGCCTCACCATGCTCCAGACCAGTCCCATATTTTCCTCTGCCAGTGTATCCCTTGCCGCTTTATCCCCTTCGTGTGCCTTTTCGATCAGGGCAAGCGTATGTTCCATGCATTCTGACTCCTATGACTTCCGATCCGGCCCTTACATTTCCGGATGCACACCGATTTTCCGTTTCATCACCACTTCCGTCCCCCATCCCGGATGCGACCTTACTTCCAGCTCATCCATAAACGCCTCCATAAACGAAAACCCCATCCCCGACCGCTCCAGCTCCGGGCAGGTCGTAAACATCGGCTCCATCGCCTTCTCCACATTTTCGATCCCGACGCCGGTATCTTTTACCGTCACCTGAAACACCTTCTCCTCCAGATCCAGCACACACTTCATCTGAATTTTACCTTTTTCCTGCCGGTATCCGTGAATCATCGCATTCGTAACCGCCTCCGAAATCGCCGTCTTGACATCCGCCACTTCCTCCACCGTCGGATTCAGCTGCGCCAGAAACGCCGCCGCAGACACCCGCGCAAAACTCTCATTGCAGGGACGGCTCTCAAATTCCAGCGTCATCGTATTCCACCGCATCTTCTCTTCTGTTTTCATCCTTTCTCGCATCATCCCATTCCCCTTTCTGCCCACTCCCCGTCCAAAACCTACTTCCACGTCTTCTCCTCTTCCACCTCAATCACCCGCGTCACCCCCGACATCACCAGAATCCTCCGCATCCGCTCTCCCACATGCACCGCTCTCACCTTCCCGCCAATCAGCTCCATCTCCCGAAACCTTCCCATCACCAGTCCAATCCCCGAACTGTCCATAAACACCGTCTTCCGAAAATCAAACACCACCTCCCTCACATTCCTCTCCACCAAAATCTCCCCCGCCTCCTCCCGAAGCCGGTCAGCCACAAAATGATCCACCTCTTCCGGAAGCCGAATCGTCATCACCGCATCCTTCACCCAAACACGATTATCCATTTCCCATCCTCCCTCTTTCCTGTCATAAAATAAAAAACACAAAAGATTTTTCGCCGTAAAGCGAATTTCATCTTTTGTGTTTTATCTTCTCACTTTTATACTTTTTTGCCCTTCGTCCCACGCACCCTCCGCGTAGTCAGTGGTATCAGCCCGACGAAACAGCGCCGCATCTCCTGCGGCATTCTGCCCCGTGGGCGTCCGTCCTCACTATTCCTCCGTCTTCACAGTCCCCCCCAGCGCCTCAATCTGCTGCTCGGCCTTAGTAGCCTTCTGGGTTCCCGGGAACTTATCGATGATCTCCTGGAACACCGAAATCGCATTATCGGTATCCCCACTCAGCCGATACGCATGCGCCAGATAGTTAAGCACCGTATAGTCACTGTCGTTGATATTCTTAGCCTTCGAAAGCTTATCAATCGCCTCAGTGTAATTCGCATCGTCAAATGCATTCACACCCGACTGCGAAAGCTCCTGGAACATAGACGACTGCATGCTCTTGTAAATAGTGTCATACACAGCCTTTGCGTCCACAGAAAGCACCTCCGGGTTGACCTCGGTCAGTGCGTTTGTTGCGTTGCTCGTGTTGCCCTGCTGCTGCGCTTCCACAGCCTTTAAAAGGTTCTCGTAGGAAGCCGCCGTATCCTGTGCCGTCTGGATCTGCTGCTGCGCAGAAGCCGTCGTTTCGTTCAGAGAATCCACCTGGCTCTGGAGCTGGTTCAGCTGGGCCTCCTGGCTCGCCATCTTGCCGCTGTATTCCACAACCTTCTCGTCCGCCTGCCGGTTAATTCGCTGCGTATTCGCAGGCCCGATCAGGAACCACACAACCAGTGCGCCAAGCACCAGCCCAATACCGATATTCAGCATCGTTGCCGCTGTAGACGTCTCGCGGAACGTCGGCGGAATAATCACCGTATCCCCGCTTACCACACGCTCACGCTCGTCCTCGCGCTGCTCCTCCGTACGCTCCCTGCGGCCGAACCGCCGCGGCTCCAGCGACGTCTGCGTACCCGTCTGGAAATCAACCTCCTTCAGGAAACGAAGCGTCGTCGAGTTCGTCTTGTCAATTTTCGCCGCCTTTTTCAGAATCTTCCGCGCTTTCTCATACTCACCCTTGTGAATATAAATCAGCGCCAGCAGATGATATCCCTTGATCAGCTTCGGATTCTGGTTCAGAATCTTGCGCAGCTGGATCGCAGCCACATCCTCATTGTTCTCGCGGCAGCATTTCAGCGCACTGTTGTATTTCTTGATCGTCTGATTGATCATATCCAGCTTCGCCTGCTCCGCCTGCAGCGTCGCAATATACTCCGTCGCCACATTATTCTCCGGCATAATATTCTTGCTGATGATCCACTCACTTAACGCCGCAACCGCTTCACCCGTCTCAAAATAGACAAGGCCTAACAAGTTCCGCGCATGGATATTGTATTTGTTAAACTTCAGACTCCGCCGCAGCATATCGATCGCTCCGGAAAGATCCCGGATCTCTGCCTTGTCGAGGCCCAGATTGTAGTACATATTCGAAAGAGAAAAACATTTTCTCTGTACTCTCAGGTTAAAACCACAGTTGGGACAGATCTCCATTCCGACGTCCACAACCGATTTACAATTCATACAGTTCATTCCGGCACCTTACTCTTCCTTTTCCGCTTCTGTCTCGTTTTCCTGTTCCGGCTTGTCGTTTTTCATCATTTCTTTCAAAATGTCGATCACATCCGTCAGATCACGGCTGTAAATCGCATCCTCCACCTCGTCCACATCGAGACATGGTTTAAACTTCTTCAGTTCTTCTTCGTAATTTAACATAAACAAAAAATTCCTTCCTGTATTCGCTAACCATTCCGCTTTGCAAGATATGCTTTCAGTTCGCCCGCCAGATACAGAGAACCCACGCAGAACAGCATGCCGCTGCCCTTTTTGCCCAGTGCCTTCTCATACGCTGCCCCGATCTCCGGTTCCGCGCAGACATCCGTGCATCCTGCTTTTCTGAAGTCCTCTGCAAGCACTTCCGCCGGTACGACGCGGCTTCCGTCGATCTGCGTTGCAACAACATGGGACGGATGAATTCCCTCGCAGATTTCACCGATCATCTCATGATAGTGCTTGTCTGCAACTGCCGTGAACAGAATCGTGATCTCGTTTTCTTTCGCAAAATAGCCTGCCGTGCTGACAAACTGTGCAATGCCGTCCTCGTTGTGCGCGCCGTCGATGATGACGCCCGGCGCAGCCATTTCCATACGGCACGGCCATTTGATCTTCGAAAGACCTTCCGCAAGCACGTTCTTAGGAATGTCGTGCACGTCCTGCAGAATATGCATCATGTAGAACGCAAGGCTTGCATTCATCATCTGGTATTTTGCCACATACGGAATCGCAAGCTCTGCTTTTTCGCCGCCCGGATATGCAAAGGTAAAGGTGATACCCTCGCGGCTCTGTGTTTTCATCTCATAGAACGACGGCTCCATCGGCCATGCCGGGCTTCCCATCTCTTTCGCCTTTGCGGCAATGACAGAAGCCGGACCTGGCTGGCTGGCGTCGTAGATTACCGGGACACCGGCTTTGATGATGCCGGCTTTCTCTCCCGCAATCGCCTCGAGGGTGTCGCCGAGATACTCGGTGTGGTCGCGGCTGATGGACGTGATGATGCATGCCAGCGGCTTTTCGACCACATTTGTCGCATCCAGCCGTCCGCCAAGGCCGGTCTCCATGACCAGGTATTCCACGCCGGCTTCTTTGAAAATCAGCATTCCCATCAGGAACAGCGTCTCAAAATAGCTCGGATGGCCTTCGCCCTCCGCCTCGTATTCTTTGGCTGCTTTTTCCACTTTGAGAAATGCGTCGAGAAACTGCTCATCCGACACATCTTCCCCGTTGATCTGGAACCGCTCGTTGATGCGTACAAGGTGCGGGGAGGTAAAAAGTCCTGTCTTTTTGCCGCCTGCAAGCAGCATCGCATTCAAGTACGCGCAGACGCTTCCCTTTCCGTTCGTGCCCGCCACATGGATAATTTTGATCCCTTCCTGCGGATTCCCAAGGCGCGAAAGAAGCTCCCTCGTATGTTCCGGCGGATGCTTCACCGTAAATTTCGGTATTGTTTCGATATAATCAACTGCTTCTGTATAATTCACTTTATTTCACCATTCTTCAGTATTTTAGGGCTGCTTTCAAACCCTAGTATCATTATAATCGAGTGACCGGATATGTCCATAGCAATTTTCAAAATTTTGTCCCGACTTTTCGACTTTCCCCGTAAAAAGATACAGTGGGACGTCAAAATCCGCCCCACTGTATGATCTTTCGGACACTCTTTTTAATTCTGCAGACCGCCGTCTTCGGCCGGTTTATCGCTGTTTTCTGTTTTTGACGGCTCAATCTTGTCGCCTTCGCCCTCCGGCGCACCGGACGGCGCTGCCGTCAGTTCATCCTGCGGCGCAGTGCTCGTATTGGCATTTTCCTGCGTCACATCTGTTTTCGTGCTGTCCGGGTTCGGCGTCGGCGTCGGTGTAGATACCGTTTTTGGCTCTTCATACATCATCGGCTCTGTCCTTGTCAGCACCTTCTTCGTCGAGCTGTTGCTCTGCTGCGCGATTGTAATCTGATCACCGTCTTCCAGGGTCAGACTATGCACCATCAGAATCGACGGGCTGACATAAACGGTATCCTGTATCTCCTCGTTGACTTCCACACGGCTTGATGCCGTAAAGTTTTCTCCGTAAAAATACCAGGTATCTTCTCCGGATTTTTCGATTCGTTCCAGTGTTACCGGCAGAGCACCCATCTGCAGCTTCACACGCTCATACGGTGTCTCTCCGTCTTCTCCGTAAACGTACCGTTTTCCATACAGCATATCATACTGCAGCACCTCGAGATCCACCTGATAATTCTTCGTATTCCGTCTCGTCTGATGATACCGGAAAATGGTTCCGTCATGAATTCCCACACGGTTCATAACCTCTGCTGCAATCTGGTAGGAAGCAATGTTTTCCTGTTTTCTTTTCAGTCCCATATTATCCCAGATTACGTATTCGGTCTGATACAGATAGCGGTTCTCCAGATCTTCTACTTTCAGTCCCATCGTTGGCAGATGGTCCCCGTACATCACAAGTACCACCGGCTCCGGATAATCCGCAAGCTTTGTCGTCAGCTCTTTGACAAATTTGTCCATCTCATGGATCTGATTTACATAATATTCCCAGGAGTAATTATTTTTTTCCCGGTCTTCCGCGCCTGTCACTGTAATCTCCGGATCGTCAAGCACCGGCTCTGTCGGATAATCACCGTGGCCCTGTACCGAAATCGTATAGATATAATCCGGTTCGTCTGTCGCATCGAGCGTTTTTATGATCTCTTTTGTCAGAATATGGTCTTTTACCCATCCTGTCGCCGTCACATCCGAGATATCCGGCATATATTCCTCCGAGGTAAAGGTATCAAAACCAAGACGTGAGAACACACTTCTTCTGGAATAGAAGTTTGCTTCATTGTTGTGGATCGCATGGGTCGCATAGCCAAGATTCTTTAAAACATACGGCGCACTCTCACACGTCTCCTCTGAAAGCACCGATTTGTACGGATACTCACCCGCTCCGAAATACCGGAGGCTCATGCCGGAAATAGTTTCAAACTCTGTGTTTGCTGTTCCGGCTCCCACCACCGGCACGCGGAGATAACCGGAAGAATAATCCTTCATCAGCTGCCGGTAATACGGGATCGGATCCTCGGAAATGTTGAGGAAATTAACCAGCTCCGGATCGAAAAAGGACTCCAGCTGCAAAAAGATAATATTCGGTTTTACCGTATCATCCTCTTTTTGTTCGCCTTCACTCGTCTCAATCTGTTTCACGAGCTGTTCGGAATAGCCGTTCGGCTCTGAAATTCCCGTATCAAACAGGGTGACTGCCAGACAGTACGGATAGCCGTAATCCTGGTAGGCAAATGCGATGTTGACGAAATAGCTGGAAAGCACACGCTTTGCAAGCGCCAGATTTGTTGCTCCCGTAAAGAGTACAATTACCAGAGCAATCAACGGCACATTCAGATACCAGCGGATTTTCCCCTGAAATTTCGGTCCTTTGATCCAGACCCATACAAAAAATGCCAATAATGCCACAAGGGCTGCTACGACGAGGATCATGGTACCTTTCGACAGATACTTCGTCACGACCTTTGCGCCGTCACTTAAATTCCGCAAGTCCGGTCCGGTAAACGGCGTGACGCGGTTTGCCAGAATCACACCGTTAATGATGCCGAGCAGCAGCCAGAAACAGCTCATCACCAGCCGTACCAGCACACGTCTGCGGAACAGATAAACTACCATAAAAGTAGTGAAGATCAAAAATGCATTGTACAAAAAGACCCATGGGCTTTCCACCATGTAGCTCCATGCAGATGCCAGCGAATGGCGGGAAAATGCTTCAATCACCAGATACAGAATACAGCATCCCAGGGCCTGCAGCGGCAAAGAGAGCCAGTTGCAGACTTTCACTACGGTTTCCTTGTTTCCATGCAGTTTTTTTCCTTTTTTCATTTATTTTTTCAGCTGCTCCAATCTTGTCTGAACCTGCTCCATCATCTGCTGATAGTTCGCCAGTTTTTCTTTCTCTGCCTGAACTTTTGCTTCCGGAGCTTTGTTGATAAAGTTCGGGTTGCCAAGCATGCCGTTGGAACGTGCGATCTCTTTTGTCAGACGCTCTTCCTCTTTCGTAAGGCGGGCGATCTCTTTTTCCAGGTCAACCAGCTCGGCAAACGGAATGTAGATCGTTGCCTGCGGGATCACTGCGGATACCGCATCGTCTGCGATGCCGGCTTTGTCTGCCTGTACGTGAACTTCGCTTGCTCCTGCCAGAGTTCCGAAGAATACAGCACCGTTTTTGAAGGTTTCCTGTACAGCAGCATCTTCCGTTACAACGAATACGCTTGCTTTCTTTGACGGCGGTACGTTCATACTGGTGCGGACACCACGGATGCTTCTTACCGCCTCTTTCATCATCTCAACGGCTGCCTCATCCTCTGCGTATGCAAAGTCTTCGGTCTCTTTCGGCCATGCGGCGATCATGATGGAATCCTCGTCCGGATTCAGTGTGCAGTAGATTTCCTCTGTGATGAACGGCATAAACGGATGCAGCAGCTTTAATGCATTGCCAAGAACGGTTTTTAAGGTCCACAGTGCAGCGCCCTTCGTCTCGTCGGTCTCGCTGTACAGACGCGGTTTTACCATCTCGATGTACCAGTCGCAGAACTCCTCCCAGATAAAGTCGTAAACCTTCTGTACGGCGATACCGAGCTCGTAGCGGTCCATGTTGTCCGTTACTTCCGTTGCCAGCGTGTTTACCTTAGAAAGAATCCATTTATCTGCCAGTGTCAGTTTGTCTTTTGGCATTTCAGACGGAACTTCTGCTTTTTCCAGGTTCATCATGATGAAACGGGAAGCGTTCCATACTTTGTTTGCGAAGTTACGGCTGGCTTCTACACGCTCCCAGTAGAAACGCATATCGTTTCCAGGTGCATTACCGGTCATCAAAGTCAGACGGAGAGCATCTGCACCGTATTTGTCAATGACTTCGAGCGGATCGATACCGTTTCCGAGGGATTTACTCATCTTGCGTCCCTGGGAATCACGAACGAGTCCGTGGATCAGTACGTGGTGGAACGGAACCTGTTTAGTCTGCTCCAGTGCGGAGAATACCATACGGATAACCCAGAAGAAGATGATGTCGTATCCGGTTACGAGTACGTCGGTCGGATAGAAGTAATCAAATTCCGGTGTTTTCTCCGGCCATCCTAACGTGGAGAACGGCCACAGAGCAGAACTGAACCAGGTGTCCAGGGTATCCGGGTCCTGGGTGAGATGGGTGCTGCCGCATTTCGGACATTTCTCCAAATGGGTTTCCGCATTTTCGTAGCCGCAGTCGAGGCAGCGGTTACGATTGTGGTTGACGGAACCGTAGCCAATGTTATAACGGTCCATCATATCGACAACTTGCATGATCACTTCCGGGTTATGGGTCGCGTCTCCATCCATTTCGACATAGAAGATATGGCCTCCGCGTGTCATCTCGTGATAGGGAGCCTCCACTTCTGCCTTGTGGCGGGCGCTACATTTGTAATAAACGGGTACATGGTTGGAGTTTGTATAGTAGTCGCGGTCCGTGATACCGGGCAACGAACCGAATTTCTTACGGTCACGACGGGTAAATTTGCCCGACAAGCCTTCGGCCGGTGTTGCCAGTACGCTGTAATTATGCTGGTATTCCTCTGAAAACTGATTGGCCCTGTTACGGATATAGCTGACGATCTTCAGGCCTAACTCCTGCGAAGCCACATCTTCGCCGTGGTGTTTGCCGGTGAGGGCGACCAGGCATTCTGCCAGGCCGATAAAACCGATCCCCAATGTACCCTGATTGATAACGGGTGCGATCGTGTCGTTCGGTTTCAATTTCTCGCTACCCAGCCAAAGAGATGACATCAGCAACGGGAACTGTTTGGCATATGCCGTTTTTTGGAATTCCATGCGCTCGTGTAGTTGGCGGGCGGTTATATCCAGCATGTGGTCGAGCTTGGCAAAGAATTGGGCGATCCGTTCTTCCTTGTTTTCAATGTGCATGCATTCGATAGCGAGGCGTACGATATTGATTGTCGAGAAAGAGAGGTTACCGCGGCCGATAGATGTTTTCGGACCGAAGCGGTTCTCGAATACACGCGTGCGGCATCCCATGGTCGCAACTTCGTGCATATAACGTTGCGGATCATCGGCACGCCAGTCTTCGCTCTGGTTGAATGTCGCGTCGAGGTTGAGGAAGTTCGGGAAGAAACGGCGAGCTGTAACCTTGCAGGCAAGCTGGTAAAGGTCGTAGTTACGGTCTTCCGGCAGATAGCTTACCCCGCGTTTCTTTTTCCATATCTGAATCGGGAAGATGGCCGTTTCGCCATTGCCGACTCCGCGATATGTGCTTTTCAATATCTCGCGAATGATACAGCGTCCTTCGGCAGAAGTGTCCGTTCCGTAATTGATGGAACTGAATACTACTTGGTTGCCTCCACGAGAATGGATGGTGTTCATATTGTGGATAAAGGCTTCCATCGATTGATGCACGCGGCTGACAGTTTTATTGACGGCATGTTGGATGATACGTTCATCGCCACTCAATCCTTCGAGCGGACGATTCACATAGTCATCCAGTTTCTGCTGGTAGAGATGTGAATAATTCTGTCCGTTCAGTTCTTCTAGGTTCTTGATTTCTTCGATAAAACTATTGCGCACGTAAGGAGCCAGATAGAAATCGAATGCCGGGATCGCTTGACCACCATGCATTTCGTTCTGGGCTGTTTCGAGCGAGATACAGCCTAAAATACTGGCTGTTTCGATACGCTTTGCCGGGCGTGATTCGCCATGTCCGGCTGAAAAACCGTATTTCAGGATGTGGTCCAACGGATGTTGTACGCATGTGAGGCTCTTGGTCGGATAATAGTCTTTATCATGGATATGCAGATAGTTGTTTTCTACCGCCTCCTTGACCTCTTCGCTCAACAAGTAATCGTCGACGAACGGCTTGGTCGTTTCGCTGGAGAACTTCATCATCATGCCGGCGGGCGTGTCAGCATTCATATTGGCATTCTCGCGGGTGATGTCGTTGGATTTGATATTGATGATCTCCAGGAACATATCGCGTGTCTTGGCTTTGCGGGCGATACTGCGCTGGTTACGGTAAGCTATGTATTTTTGTGCAACGTCTTTGCGGCTACTGTTCATCAGTTCCAACTCGACAGCGTCTTGGATGGCTTCGACAGTCATTTGCGAGTCGCCTTTGAAAGAAATATGATCCGTGATCTGGCGAACCAGCTCCCGGTCTTCCCCGTTTTCTGTGTGCAACATCGCTTTGCGGATAGCTGTTGCTATCTTTTCTTCGTTGAATCCAACGATACGTCCATCACGTTTAATAACTGTCTGAATCATGATAAATTTATTATTGAGGTTTGTGAATTTTGTAGTTGCAAAAGTATATAGTATAACAATATGGTAAACTTTTTGGAAAACTTTTATGTGGTTAAAATATGTCAATTTGCTGATATACAATTATAAATTTTGAGTAATTGGAAAACTTTAAATGACTATCATGTTTTAATGTTGTCCAAAAGTGTATATCTTTTTCAACTTTTCGTGTATAATGTGGAAAACTTCTGAAGGAAGTGTTAACGTGAAAAAATAACTTGGAAAAGAGATACACGCTATGCTTTTTTTGTCTAATTTTGTCTTCGGATCGGTTTCGTATGATCAAATCAGATGATACGGATTAAAAGGGAATCGGGTGAAAATCCCGGACAGTCCCGCTGCTGTGAAGCTCCGTTTCAACATCCTGAAAACTACTTTTGCCACTGGCTTATGGTTATAAACCGGGAAGGCTTCGGGATGGGAGTCAGTCAGAAGACCTGCCGTTCATTAAAGGCTATTCTTTCCTCGTGGGTTAGGAGAATGGTTCGAAAATGTTTCTAACTTCATAAATAGTAAAAAGATGGAAAAACTTTGCTTGTGTTGTGGCACAAAGTTTTCCGGCAATATTGATTTATTGTCAGGCGACTTTGCTGCTACTTATTTTTCTATACATAAATAGTATTGTTATTCGTTGTTAGAATATTGTTCAATAGTAATTAAAGTAAGAAGCTCCGTCGAAGTGATTCGCCGGAGTTTCGTGTCTTTTAAGCGCATAGCCGGATGTTTTTTTACTGTCCTCCCATAATATCCAACAGCTCGTTGGTGATAGCCTGCTGGCGGGTTTTGTTATATTGCAAGGTCAATTCCTGGATCAGGTCGTTGGCATTGTCGTTGGCCGTTTGCATCGCCATCATGCGGGCGGCATGCTCGGATGTCGTTGTGTCGAGTAATGTCGTGTAAATCGTTAAGTTGAGCAGCTTCGGAAAAAGCAATGCCTGAAGGCTTTCCGGCGACGGTTCCAGGATGTAATCGGTTGTCGGGACGGTGTTTTCAACCGAGGCCTGTGGCAGGGTGACCGGCAGATAGACTTTATGGGTCAATACCTGTGTGGCCATATTCTTGAAATGATGGTAAAGCAGCTCCACTCGATCGGCCTTACCCGAAGAAAAGATCTCCATCAGTTTTCCGGCGAGGCGGACAGCCTCTTCGTACGAAGGTTTCTCTCCTAAATGCAGGAAATCGTCTTCAGTCGTATAGCCAGCCTTGTGCAATTCGTCGGCAATCTTTTTCCCGATGGGGTAGAGGCAGACGGCGGTGTGTTGTGCTTCTAATTCGTGCAAACGGGCAGATAGCTCTTTCCATACGTTGGCATTGAACGTGCCGCATAGTCCGCTGCTGGATGAGAAAACGGCGATAGCGACCTGTTTCACCTCACGCTTTTCAGTGTAAGGTGATTCCAGATCGCATTCCGCATCTAAAAGACCGTTTAAGATGGCGGAAAGTTTGTTTGCATAAAGGAGTGTGTGTGCGGTTTGCGTCTGGGTATGATGGAGTTTCGCTGAAGATACCATTTTCATGGCTGCGGTGATCTTTTGCGTACTCCGGATAGACGCGATCCGAACTTTTATTTCTTTTAATGATGCCATAATCCCTTTTTTTAATTGACAATTAGGTGTCGCTTGTTGTAATTGTCCATTGTCAATTGTTCATTGTCAGTTGTTTTGCTGTTTCTTCCAGTTTCTTCCGGATATCGTCGTTGATGGTTCCGGTTTTCAGGATGTCCAGTACGTCGTGCTGGTGTGATGTATGCAGTTCGCGCAGGAATTCCTTTTCGAAGTCATGCACTTTATCCAACGGGACTCCTTTCAGCAATCCCTGTGTACCGCAGTAGAGGATGGCGATCTGGTCTTCTACAGGCATCGGGCTGTATTGGGGCTGTATCAGCAGTTGCGTGTTCTTTTGTCCTTTGTCGATCGTGAAAGCTGTTACGGCATCCATCTCGCCGCCGAATTTGGAGAATGATTCCAGTTCGCGAAACTGTGCCTGGTCGATCTTCAGCGTTCCAGCCACCTTCTTCATCGCCTTTAGCTGGGCGTTACCTCCTACACGAGATACCGAGATACCGACGTTGATAGCCGGACGATTTCCTTGGTTGAAGAGGTCGGTTTCGAGGAAGATCTGCCCGTCGGTAATGGAGATGACATTGGTGGGGATATAGGCGGACACGTCCCCCGCCTGGGTCTCGATAATGGGGATGGCGGTCATGGAGCCGCCCCCGAACTCCTCAGTCAGGCGGCAGGCCCGCTCCAACAGGCGGGAATGGAGATAGAACACGTCCCCTGGATAGGCCTCCCGTCCAGGGGAGCGGCGCAGCAGCAAGGACAGGGTCCGATATGCCACCGCGTGCTTGGAGAGATCATCATATACAATGAGGACATCCCGTCCCTTCTCCATAAAATACTCCCCGATGGCAGCTCCCACATAGGGCGCAATATACTGCTGCGGGGCAGAATCCGCCGCGGTGGCAGACACGATGATACTGTACTCCAGCGCACCAAATTTCTCCAGCGTCCCCCGCAGCTTGGCCACGGTAGAGGCCTTTTGGCCGATGGCCACATAGATGCAGATGACATCCTGCCCCTTCTGGTTCAAAATGGTATCCACGGCAATGGCAGTCTTTCCCGTCTGGCGGTCTCCAATGATGAGTTCTCGCTGCCCACGGCCAATGGGCACCATGGCGTCAATGGCCAGAATGCCGGTTTGCAGGGGCTGGTTCACCGGCTCCCGGGTGACAACGCCGGAGGCCTCATGCTCAATGGGACGGGTCTCCACCGAAGCGATGGGCCCCAAGCCGTCGATGGGCTCCCCCAATGCGTTGACCGTCCGGCCAATGAGTTCCTCCCCAACAGGGACATCCGCCGGACGTCCTGTGCGCTTGACCCAGGAACCCTCATGCAGGCCCGCCTCGCTGCCCAGCAGCACAACGCCTACGCTGTCGCGTTCCAGGTTCAGGGCAATGCCCCGCGCACCCGTTTCAAATTCCACCAGTTCTCCATAGACCACACGGTCCAGCCCATAAACCGTAGCAATGCCATCGCCAATCTCCAGGATCGTACCGCTTTCGCTGCGGCGGGTTCGGTTGTCATACTGGGCAATCTCCTCCTGGAGAATGGATATAATTTCCTCTGAATGCTCCAATATTTTCCCCCCCCCCGGAGATTTTGTGCCAAGGCATGCAGCTGCCCCTGCACACTCTTATCGTAAGTTACCCCGTCAATCTCCAGCACGAAACCACCCAATACCGCTGGATCAAGTTCAATGGCGAAGGTGAGGGACTGATACCCATACTTCTTGCACAAACGCCGGGCCAGGGCACCCAACGCCTGGTCCCCCGGGTCCCGGGCACACCGGAGACGGCACAATCCTTCGCCCTTTTGCTTTCTTTCCAGACGCTGGTACTCCTCCACAATGTCAGGAAGCAGCGGGAACCGGCCCTTCTCCGCCAGCAGCGCGTAAAAATGCTGCAGCCGCACATCCTCTGTAAAAGAGGGCAGGCGGGCCAGCACCGCAGTTTTCTCCCGCACTTCCACCACAGGGCTGCACAATGCCTCCCACAAAGGCGGGCTGTCCGTCAGGTAATCCGCTGTTTCACACAGGCGCTCCACAGGGCAGCCCGTGCGGTACAGCGCCGCTGCATAGCGGAATGCAGGTGTGCTCATCACTCGTCACCGACCTCCTCCAGGAGGGCGTCCAGCATGGCACGGTCGGCGTCCGCGTCCAGCGTACGCTGTGACACCTTGGCCGTGGTCAGCAGCACCAA
>OGTL01001611.1_pt1 | contig 19344 bp, 9 predicted proteins | sample 1553601 | NCBI WGS metagenome assembly OGTL01 (sample SAMEA2580112, study PRJEB22360) | human gut metagenome | biome: human gut; feature: human-associated habitat; material: faeces | place: Denmark | collected 2008/2010 | reverse complement strand
AGAAAGTGGATAAGGATGAAGCCGAAGTGCTCCTCTGGCAGAAGATGCTCGAACCATACGATAAATGCGGACGCCTTGACATTGACGCCTGCATGGAGAGCTTCATGCCGTATCTCGAAGCCAACCGCAGGACTACGAACACGGTTTTCCATGCCTCGCTGAACCCTTCACCGGAGGACAGGCTGACAGACGAACAGCTCCGGAAAATCGCCTGTGAGTACATGGAACGCATGGGTTACGGCGAACAGCCTTATATCGTTTTCAAGCACAAGGACATTTCCAGAGAGCATCTCCATATCGTGTCACTGCGTGTCGATGAGCAGGGCCGCAAACTCCCGCACGATTTCGAGGCCCGGCGCTCGATGGAGATTCTGCGTGACTTGGAGCGGAAATACGGTCTGCATCCGAGCGTCAAGGGACAGGGACTGACGGACAGGGAGGGCCTGCGGAAGGTGAATTATTCCGAGGGGAATGTCAAGCAACAGATTTCGTCCGTCGCCCGGTCGTGTCTGCGAAATTACAAATGCTCGTCGTATGGAGAATTCCGCACCCTGTTGGAGCTGCTCAATGTTTCGGTCGAGGAACGTACGGGAACCGTCGACGGACGGGACTATGCCGGAGTGATTTACGGTGCCATGACCGACGATGGCTACGGTATCGGCACGCCGTTCAAATCGAGCCGTATCGGAAAAGATGTCGGCTATAAGGCCCTTCAAAAGTATTATGAGCGGTCGAAGAGCGCGTTGAAGCAGGACGGGACACTCGACCGGCTGCGGCAAACAGTCAAAGACGCCATGAGCCCGGACAATACAAGGGAAGAGTTTCGGCAACTGTTGAAAGCGGACGGTATCGATGTCGTGTTCCGCATAAATCCCGTGGGAAGGATTTACGGTGCGACCTTCATCGACCACAACGCAGGCATCGTTGCCAACGGTTCGCTACTGGGAAAAGAGTTTTCGGCCAATGTTTTCAATGAATTGTATCCGGCACCGAAACAGGCGCAACAGGTCGCAGAACAACACGTGGAACAGAAACATGAAGTGCAAAACCATGCCGCCAATCCTATTTCTGGCATTGTCGATACGGTATTGGATTTGGCCGACACGCGGGCTTACGAGGAACAGCAACGGCAGATGCAACAAAGGCGTAAAAAAAGACGACATCGTTCCTGATACGAAAAACGGGGTCTGATATGGATCAGATCCCGTTTCTCATTGTTCCCTGTCGGCTTTCCGTCGTGGCCTCCCCGTGCCACCGGCATCTTCTATTTCTCTGCCGGAATAAAAGTTATTGCCTGCCCGCCCCGTTCAGCCATCTCGATGCGTATGGTATCTCGTGCCGTCACCGCCCGCTTCCCGATCAGGTATGCCTCCGGATTGCGCCCCGCATCCGGAGCATCGGCATATATGGTCGCGGTATACGTCACTCCGGGTTCGAGGAAGTCGAGCTTCTGCACGAGCGTCCTTGCCTTCTCGTCCGTTCCTGCCCCGAGAAAGTATCTGTCTTTGGCCCGTCTTGCAACGACGATATAGTCGCCGATCTCTCCCTGCAATGCCTTCGACCAGTCGCAGTCTGCGTCGAAGTCGCGGAAGAACCGGAATGCGGGATGCCCTTCGTAGTTCTCGATCAGGTCTGCGGCCATCTGCAGGGGCGAGTATATGATCACCCAGTTTGCTATCTGCCGTGCCAGCGTGGTCTTTATGCAGCATTCCGCGTTGGGCCCGTTCCACTCGATCCGTCCCTTGTCGGCCTTCGCTGTGGAATAGTCGATGTCGAAGATTCCCGGAGTGTAGTCCATCGGTCCGCTCAGCATCCTCACGAAGGGCAGCGTCGTGAGATACTCTGCCGAATTCCCTTCCGACCATGCGTTCCATTCCATGCCCCGCGCCCCTTCGCGTGTCATCATGTTGGGCCACGTGCGTCGTATCCCCGTCTCCTTTATCGGCTTGTGTACGTCGAGCATGATCCGGTATTTCGCCGCCGTTTCCACGACCCGCTGATAGTGCTGCACTCCATACTGCGAATGATGGAGGTAACCGCCTTTGAATCCCCCTGCATATCCCGTTTTGAGCGTGTGAACCCCCAGTTCGGCATACCTCCTCATCGCTGCTTCCATGACGGCTTCGTACTCAGAATATTTCCTCCCGTTTCATTGTGCATCCACAGTTGCACGCCCTTTTCACGGGCATAGGCGGCTATTCGCTCCAGATCGAAATCCGCATAGGGTTCGAGGTAGTCGAACTGCTGGTTTCCGCCCCAGTTCTCCCATCCTTTGTTCCAGCCCTCGAACAACACTCCTTGTATGCCGTTTTCCGCAGCAAAGTCGATGTGCCGGATGGCATTCCGTGTCGTTGCTCCGTGTCGCGGCCCCATCGTCCATACCTGCGTTCCGAGGTGCATTCCCCACCATACCCCGACATACTTCTGCGGCACGATCCATGAGGGATCCTCGATCTTCGAAGGTTCGTTCAGGTTGAGCACCAGCGACGAGTTTATCAGGCCTACGGCCCTGTCTGCTATCTGTATCGTGCGCCAGGGCGTCGTGAAGCGTCCCGGAATGTACGCCTTCACGCCGTCGGGCAGGGGCGCGAGGTCGGCTTTCAGCACCCCCGCACTGTCGCGCCTCAATACCATCTCGGGCCAGTCGTACAGGGCCGCCTCGTGCACGGCTCCGAATATTCCGTCCCCAGTGCGGAACGTGAAGGGCGTGTTTGCATCCGTAATCCGTGCTACGGGCTGCTCGCGGTACTGAAGTTCATAGGTCTCGAAATTGCCGGGTATGGACCACGACATCGTATGACCCTCATCTGCGAACCGGAACTCCGTCAGTTCGTCCGTCACGGCCAGCGAATCGGGCTGCGCCAGTTCGTAGCGAAATGCTATTCCGTCGTCGAATGCGCGGAAGCGGAGCGTGAAGGCCATGCTTTTATCCGGCTTCCGCACTGCGACGGACATTTCGTTGTAACGGTTGCGGTGCCGCTTGTTCTCGCCCCAGGGGGCTGTCCACAGCTTGTCGTGGGAGGAGTGCCATACGCCTGTTATCGTCGCTCCCTGCAGCGAGGTTCCGCATGCCGCGAGCCCCATCGCCGAGGGCAGTATCAGGGGCTTGTCGTCGACCGTGACGGCATAGGTCACGCCCGCCCCTGCATCGGCTTCGACAGATACGGCGATGCGTCCGTCGGGTGAGGTTATGAAGGGCTGCTGCGGAGAGCATGCTGCAAACAATGCACAGGCGAAGGCCATGAAGGCAGCATGTGGATTCGGAATCTTCATGGGAAGGCTATTTTTCGGATTCCATCTCGAAGCGCACCTTCGCACCTTCCAGAAGTGTGGAATAGCTAAGGAACGGCCTTTCCGATACTTTTCCGTCGATAGCCATTTTACCGACATAACGGTTCTCGGAGCTGTTCTCCGGAGCGTCGATCTCGATCGTATTGCCGTTTTCGAGGTGAATGACGGCCTTGCGGAACAGCGGCGATCCGACTGCGTATTCGTCCGCGCCGGGACACACGGGATAGAACCCTAAGGCCGAAAATACGTACCACGCCGAGGTTTGTCCGTTGTCCTCGTCGCCGCAGTAACCGTCGGGCTTGGCCGAGTAGAGGCGATCCATGACCTCACGAACCCACCACTGCGCCTTACGGGGTTGCCCGGCGTAGTCGTAGAGGTAGATCATGTGCTGCGCGGGCTGGTTTCCGTGGGCGTAGTTGCCCATGTCGGCCACCTGCATTTCGGTAATTTCGTGGATGCGGAACCCGTAGTAGCTGTCGTCGTAGACGGGCGGCACGACGAAGACCGAGTCGAGCATCCGCGTGAATCCTTTGTGTCCTCCCATCAGGTCGATCAGTCCCTCGACATCGTGGAACACCGACCATGTGTAGTGCCACGCGTTTCCCTCGGTGAAGGCGTCGCCCCACTTGTAGGGGCTGAAAGGCGTCTGGAACGTCCCGTCGGCATTGCGTCCGCGCATCAGGCGCGTTTCGGGATCGAAGAGGTTTTTATAGTTCTGCGAAGCCTTTTCCAGCATCGCAGCGTCGTTCGTTTTTCCCAGTTTTTTCGCCACCTGCGCGATGCACCAGTCGTCGTAGGCGTATTCGAGCGTTCGGGCGGCATTTTCGGGAATATTCACGTCATAAGGGACATATCCCAGCGTATTGTAATACTCATACCCCCAGCGCCCTGTGGAGCTCACCGTGGGGTGTACCTTCCGGCGTCCTGCGAGCATCGCCTCGTAGAGCGTCGCAATGTCTTCCTCGGGGGTGACACCTTTCAGGATGGCATCCGAAACGACCGACGCCGAGTTGTTTCCGACCATGCACCCACGGTGTCCGGGCGAAGCCCATTCGGGCAGAAATCCGCTCTCGCGGTAAGCGTTTGCCAGCCCGGCCTGAATTTCGGCATTGACCGACGGATAGACCAGATTGAGCAGTGGGAACAGACTGCGGAAGGTGTCCCAGAATCCCGTGTCGGTATACATGTATCCCGGCAGTACCTCACCGTTGTAGGGGCTGTAATGCAGGATATTGCCGTTCTTGTCGATCTCGTAGAACTTGCGCGGGAACAAGGTCGAACGGTAGAGGCACGAATAGAACGTGCGGTACTGGTCCGTCGTGCCTCCCTCGACTTCAATACGTCCGAGCACCTCGTCCCAGTGTGCTTGCGCCTTGGCCTTCACGGTTTCGAAATCGTCCTTTCCCAGCTCTTCGAGGTTCTGCACGGCCTGCATCTGCGATATGAACGATGAGGCTGCGCGTACCGTTACCTGCTCGCCGCGCCGGGTTTCGAAACCTACCCGCACGAGGGCGTGTTCGCCGACTAACTGTTCGCCTTCGACGGGCTTCGTGCCGTCATAGATCTGGAAATCCCGGATCTTCCGGTCGAAGCGCACGATAAACCAGTTCTTGAAGTTGTCGGGCACACCTCCGCTGTTGCGCGTGGTGTATCCCACGACAGTCCGTTTGTCGTGCATGACCCTGATGTACGATCCGCGGTCGAAAGCGTCGATCACCACGCCCGACTCGTCCGATTCGGGGAACGTGAAACGCATGATCGCAGCCCGCTCGGTCGGGGCGATCTCGGCCTTGATGTCGTGGTCGGCGAGGTATACCGAATAATAGTAGGGGCGTGCCTCCTCCGACTGGTGCGAAAACCAGCTCTGGCGGCTCTCCTCATCGACCTTGTCGCGTCCGCGTATGGGCATGATGGAGAACTGCCCGTAGTCGTTGATCCACGGCGAGGGCTGGTGGGTCTGCTTCAGGCCCCGGATGGTGTGGGCGCCGTAGGTATAGGCCCATCCGCTGCCCATTTCGCCCGTCTGGGGCGTCCAGAAGTTCATGCCCCACGGCAGGGCGACGGCCGGGTAGGTGTTGCCCGTCGAGAGCGTGAAGTCGGAGTGCGTGCCTACGAGCGTCGAGACGTATTCCGAAGGCCGCGCCGAAGGTTCGTCGCAGGAGGTTGCCGCGGTGCGCCCCGTGCGGCTTCCGCAGCTGCCGCACAGAACGGCGGCAAGTAACAGCAAAGAAACAGGTTTTATCATTGTTATTTGGTTTTTTCCGGTCAGTCAATGGAATTAAGTAAGTCGACCTTGTTTTCGTTTACGAGTTTTAATATGAGTTCCCCGAAGAGCGTGTTCTGCCAGGCGAACCACGGGCGGGTGAAATTCGCAGCATCGTGGCGCGAGAAGGATTCATGCATGAAGCCCGTCCCGGCATCGGTGGTCATCAGGGCGACGATGCAATCGCGGATCTCGGCGTCGTCCTCCGACGTGAAGGCCCGCATCATGATGCTCATGGGCCAGATCATCTCCACCCCGATATGGGGGCCGCCGATGCCCTCGCCGGCGGAGCCTCTCCAAAAGTAGGGGTTCTCTTCGCTCCAGACGAACCGCCGGGTGTTCTCATAGATGGGATCCGTGCGCTCCACGTCGCCCAGGTAGGGCATTGCCAGCAGCGACGGCACATTGGCGTCGTCCATCAGAAAGCAGCCTCCGAATCCGTCCACCTCGAAGGCGTAGATCTTCCCGAACTCCGGATGCTCCACGACAGCGTATTGCTGCAATGCCCCGGCCACCTCGTCGGCCAGCGCCGTGCACTCGGCGGCAAGCTCCCGCTCGCCGTTCACCGCCGTCAGGATCTCGGCGGCCTTGCGCAGCGACGTGACGGCCATGAAGTTCGACGGCACGAGGAATCCGAAGGTCGTGGCGTCGTCCGAAGGACGGAACGCCGAGACGATCAGCCCCACGGGTTTCACGGGGTTGCCGCGCCCCACATGGCAGCGGGTGTCCAGCTGACGGTCCGTCGTGCGCAGGAAGATGTAATCGCCCGGCCCCTCCTTCATCTGCTGTTCTTTCAAAGTCTTTACAATATTGCGCATCGCAGAGATCCACTCCCCGTCGAAGACCGACGTGTCGCCCGTGGTTTTCCAGTAATGGTGCGCAAGGCGCAGAGGATAGCAATGGGAATCGATCTCCCATTTGCGCTCGAAAACCCAGGGACTTTGATCGTTGCCCGGATAGCCGACATCCTCGCCGTCACCCGTAGGGCCGACGTTGAAGGCATTAGCGTAAGGATCGATATTGATGAGTTTGAATTGCCGCCGGATCACCCCCGCGATCATCTTCTGCAACGCCGGGTCCTCCTTACACAACTGCACGTAGGGCCACACCTGCGCCCCCGAGTCGCGGAGCCACATGGCCGGAATGTCGCCCGTGTAGACGTAGGTATCGGGATTGCCCGCCTCGTCCTCGCCGTAGTGCACCGTGGTGTCGAGCGTGTTGGGGAAGCAGTTGGCGAACATCCACCGCAGGCGTTCGTTGGTCAGAAGACCGCACACGCGGGCGATCTCCCCCTCTACCGCTTCCGACTTAAAAAGCCGCTGCTCCTCCGCGGGCCGCTGGTCGGCGTACGCCTCCGGCTCGTCCGGACAGTACCACACCTTCTCTTCGGCCCCCATCTCGAAGCGCAGTTCCCCGCCCTTCATCACGTCGGCATGACCGATCCAAGGCTTTGTGTAGGGTTGGCCATTGAGCCACACCCGCTGGATATATTTGTTCGCAGCGGAGTTGTTCTCGGCGACAATCGTGAAGGTCCCGCCCGGGACGGTGATTTCGACCCTGTCGAACAGGGGCGATCCGAACCAGTATCTTCCGCCCGCAGGCTCGGCCTCGTACATGCCCAGCGACGAGAGGACGTACCAGGCCGACATCTGACCCACGTCCTCGTTGCCCGAAAGGCCGTCCGGAGCGGCGTGGTAGAGCGTCGTGAGCACCTCGCGAACCTTGTCGGCCGTTTCCCACGGCTGACCCAGCATCGTATAAAGGTACAAAATATGGTGGCTCGGTTCGTTGCCGTGGGCGTACTGGCCAATCAGGCCCGAAATGTCGGGCGATGTCTCGCCGCCCTCGACCACGGAGCTTACCGTGAACAGCGAGTCCAGTTTTTCGAGCATCCGCGCCCGGCTGCCGAAGCATCCGACAAGACCTGCGACATCATGCGGAGCCAGCCACGTATACTGCCAGGCGTTGCCCTCGCAGTAATCGTCGGCGCGGTGCGTCGAGGCGAACGCATTGAAGGGCGTCCTCCAGCCTTTTTTCGAATCCCGGCCCCGCATAAATCCCGTCTGCGGGTCGAAATAGTTGCGGTAGCTATGGCTGCGTTCCTCGAAATACTTCGCATCCTCCGCCTTGCCCAGCGCTTCGGCGGCACGCGCCGCCGCGCCGTCAGCCAAAGCGTACTCCATGTCATAGGCTACGGCCTCGTTGAACATCTCGCACGGGATGTAGCCGTACTCCATGCGCAGGCCGTTGCCCCGGTCGGGGTTCATGGCCGTCTTACGGATCGTCTCGAAGGCCTTTTCGCGGTCGAAGCCCCCGATGCCCTTCACGATGGCGTCCGCCACCGCTACGATGCCCGGGTTGCCCACCATGCAGTCCGTCTCGTTGCCCCACAGGTGCCATACCGGGAGCCGTCCCTGCTCGTCGGCGATGTGCAGCATCGTCTGGATGATGTCGGGCATCCGCTCCGGGTGCAGGACGGTCATCAGCGGCATCGCGGCCCGGTAAGTGTCCCACAGCGAAAAGGTCGTATAGGTATCGCGCCCCGGATTCTCATGCACCTTGCCGTCGGCTCCGCGGTAATCGCCGTTCACATCGCAGAAGAGCGACGGAGCCACCATCGTATGATACAGCGCCGTATAGAAGATGCGCTTCGACGTTTCATCCTCCGTCTCGATCTTCACCTTCGACAGTTCATCGTTCCACGCCTTGTCGGCAGCGGCCGCCGTAGCGTCGAAATCCCATCCGGGGAGTTCCGCCGCAAGGTTTGCCTTCGCGCCTTCGATACTTACGGGCGAAAGGGCCACTTTCACGAGCACCTGTTCGCCCTCCGCCGTGTCGAAGTCCACACGTGCATAACGGGCCGCGATCCGGGGCATTTTGGAATCGTCTATCTCGCCCGGCTGCAGGTAGGAAATCCCCTTCGCGGGTTTTGAAAACTCGGCCACGAAGTAGACCTCCTGATTTTTGGCCCACCCCGTCGAGCAGCGCCATCCGGCGATGCGCGTGCTGTCGTCCGAGAAGCGGAAGCCCGTATCGGTGGCCTTGTCCCAGCAGCCGCCGTTCTCCAGATCGAAGACCACGGCTGCGGCGTCCGACGCCGGGAACGTGTAGCGGTGCAGACCCACGCGCTCCGTGGCCGTCAGCTCGGCCGTAATGCCGTAGCGCACAAGCGGAACCGAGTAATAACCGGGTTTCGTGATCTCCCGCGTACGGTCGGCGTAAGACCACAGGCCCGAGGCCGGGTCATTCTCCTCGCCGCGGGCATAGGTCACTTCACCCACGACGGGCATGACGGTAATGTCGAACAGGTCGCCGATGCCCGTGCCCGAAAGGTGCGTGTGCGAAAAGCCGATAACGGTCGAATCGCTCGCGTGGTAGCCCGAGCACCAGTCCCACGTCTGCGGAATGCTCGTCGGACCCACCTGCACCAGGCCGAAGGGGACGTTGGCTCCCACGAAGACGTGCCCGTGGCCGCCTGTGCCGATCTTCGGATCGACATGGCGCGTGTAATTCTCCTCCGCGGCAGGCTGCGTGCAGCTGCCCAGCAGGGCCGCAGCGAATAATAATCCGGAAAGTTTCATCTATTTTGCAGTTTTAAGTTCGAAAGTAAGTTTGCCGCCCTTGAGCAAGTCATCGTGCAAGATACGATAATTTTTCAGCGGTTTATCGCCCAGCGTCATCCGGTCGATATAGCCCTCGCCGTGTTTTTCGATCACCAGCGTTCCCCGCTCCGTGTCGATTTCGGCCCGGTCGAATGTCGGGGACGTCAGTGTATAGTATGGTTCGCCCGGGCAGTCGGGATAGAGTCCCAGCATCGTGAAGACAGCCCACGCAGACATCGTCCCCGTGTCGTCGTTGCCCGGGATGCCGTCGGGGGCGGTGGTAAAGTATCGCTCCAACAGCCGCCGGGTTTCCCGCTGCGTGCGCCACTCCTCGCCCCGGAAACGGCTGAACAGGTAGGCATAGGCGATGTCGGGTTCGTTCGCAGGGTCGTACAACCCCTCGTCGAAGACCATTTGCAGTTTGTCGATGAATTTGCGTCGTCCGCCCATCAGCTTCGCAAGCCCCTCCACGTCGTGCGGAACATAGAACGTATAGTTCCACGCACTTCCCTCGTGGAAGCCCGGAGCCGCCGTGAAGTTCTCGCCCGCCTTCGGGTCAAAGGGGCTTAAAAAAGTTCCGTCGGGATGGAGCGGACGCAAAGTCCCGCTTTCCGGGCTGTAATAACGCTTATAGCCCAACGAGCGGGCGCGGAACAGACGCGCGTCGTCCCCGTGTCCGAGCGAGTCGGCCAGCAGCGACAGCGCAGCGTCGGCCATGTAGTACTCCAGCGCGTGCGAGACGGAGGTGTCGCCCGCAAGGTCCTTGGCGTAGAACCCCAGCGGGATATAGCCTTTCTCGATATAGGGGTCGATGTCGGGCCGCATGCGGTTCTGCGCACCGGGCGTCGTGGCCGACTTGCGCATCGCCTCGTAGGCCTTGGCGACATCGAAATCCCGAAGGCCCTTCATCCAGCTGTCGACGATCACCGGGATCGCAGGGTCCCCCTCCATCGTGAAGGTCTCGCGGCCGTAAAGCTCCCATTTCGGAAGCCAACCCCACTCCTCGTACATCCCCGTCATCGAGCGCAGCATCTCCCGCTGACGATCCGGGTAGACAAGCGTCAGCAGCTGGTGCAGGTTGCGGCAGGTGTCCCACAGCGAGAAGACCGTATAACGTTCGCCATCCGTCACGCCCGTCTCGCCCGAACGCTCCATCAGCGGGTATTCGCCGTTCACGTCGCTCACGAGGTTCGGGTGCAGCAGCGCATGGTACAACGCCGTGTAGAACACCCTCTGCTGCTGCTCGGCGCCGCCCTCGACCCGGATTCTGCCCAGAGCCTCGTTCCAGCCCTTGCGGGCCTGTTCCCGGATGGCGTCGAACGGCGCGTCCGCGGCCTGCTCGGCATCGAGGTTTTTGCGCGCGTTCTCCGTAGAGACATACGAGATGCCCATGCGCACCTCCACCTGCTCGCCCGCCGCAAGGCCGTCGAAGGAGAACCAGTAGCCCACGTCGTCGCCCGAAAGCTCGCGCCCGTACTCCGTATAGAGTTTATACCTCCCGTTGTCCGGCGTCCACTCGGCCTCCACGCCCGTCATCTTCCGCTGCTTCTTCCAATAGCCGCCGGCACTCGGCGTCTTCGAAACGCGCAGCACGAAGTACACCGGGAATACCTTCTGCGCATTGTAGCAGAACGTCCCCAGCAACTTCGTACCCTCGATCTCCGTGGCGCTCACCCGGCGAACCATCGCGCCGCTCTCGTTCGTAAGCCCCTCGCCCAGATTCAACAGGATATGCCCTGTGCCTTCCGGAAAGGTGTACCTCTCGGCCGAGCTACGCGCCGTGGCCGTGGCTTCGGCAAGGACGCCGTACTTGTCCAGAAAGACCGAGTAATAGCCCGGGGAGGCCTTTTCGTCCCTATACGACGTGCCGTACTCCCGGTAATCCACCGTCAGAGGGCCCGTCGTGGCCATCGTCAGCAGCGCGCCCAGCTCGGGGCACCCCACGCCGCTCAAGGCGCCGTGCGCAAAGCCCGTGAAGAATTTGTTGTGGTATTCGTAGGGCGTGGACCACCAGCGGGCGTCCTTGTCGTAGACGTTCTCCTCCGACCCCATGACGTTGAACGGAACCACCGACATCATCCCGTGCGGCGTGACAGCCCCCGGGTTCGTCGTCCCGAAGTTCGTAGTCCCGATGAACGGATCCACACACTCCGCAGGCTCTTGTGCCCGTGCTCCCAGACACAGCGTCAGAACCGCAAGCAGCGCAAGGCTTCTCATAGGATGTTGTTTTTCTTCGTGAAGTCGATAATTTCAGGGATATAGCCGAACGCAAGGCCCGTGACGGTGTCGGCGCATCCGTAATAGACGGCGATCCGGCCCGTTTCGGGGTCATGGAGCGACGCGCAGGGGAATGTGACGTTCGGAACGTCGCCCATGCATTCGTACGTTTCGCGCGGCGAAATCAGATAGGGACCGCTGCGGGCCGTGACCTTCCACGGCTCCTCCAAATCCAGCAATGCCGAGCCGAAGGCGTAGACATAGCCGTTGCACGAGCGAAGCACCCCGTGGTAGAACAGCAGCCAGCCCTCCGAGGTCTCGATGGGAACGGGGCCCGCGCCGATCTTCATGCACTGCCATGCCGACACCTCGAAAGCCGCCGGAGACATCACATGCCGGTGGCGGCCCCAGAACTCCATGTCCGGAGACTCCGAATAGAAGATGTCCCCGAAGGGCGTGTGACCCGTGTCGCTCGGACGCGACAGCATCGCGAACCGGCCCCCGATCTTGCGCGGGAACAGAACCCCGTTGCGGTTATAGGGAAGAAATGCGTTTTCAAACTGGTGGAACGTCTCGAAATCATCCGTCCACGCAATGCCGATCGTCGGCCCGTGGTAGCCGTTGCACCACGTAACGTAGTATTTGTCGCCGATCTTCGCAACGCGAGGATCGTAGCCGTAGACCCACTGCCCGATCTCCGAGTCCGCACCCTCCAGCCGGAAGTCGGACTCCTCGATCTCCCACCGAAGGCCGTCGACCGAGAAGCCCACGTGGATGCGCATCCGGCGGTTCGTGTCGTCGCACCGGAAAACGCCCGCATAGTTATACTTGCCTTTCTTGAAGGGAATGACCGCCGAGTTGAAAATGCTGTTCGACGTCGAAAGCGCGTCGCGCGGGATGATCGGATTGGCCGAATAGCGCCACATCACTTCTTTGGAGCCTGCGGGACGATCCTCCCACGGCATATCGGGCTGATTCGAGCCCGCAATTCTCAGTGTATCCATATAAATTATTTGTCGTTTGGTTTGTCGTCATAGGTAAAGGGTACGAACCACGTCACCAGAAATGCCGGAACCGTGGCCAACATAACTGCGAGGAAGAACATGCCGTAACCCAAGGCATCGCTCAGGTAACCCGAAACGGCGCCCGTGAGCATCACCGAAAGGTTCATGATACCCGAAGCGAAGGCGTAGTGCGCCATCTGGTGACGCCCCGGGGCAACCTGCTGCATCATAAACAGCGTAAGGCCCACGAATCCGAACCCGTAGCCGAAGTATTCCAGCACGATGCCCCCGCCCACGATCCACATCGACTGAGGCTGCAGCCATGCCAGCAGCGCATAGACCGCGAACGGGATATTAAAGATACAGCATAATATGAAAAGAGTGCGTCGCAGGCCCCGGTGTGCGATATAGTAGCCCGCCAGCAGCGAACCCAAAAGAAAAGCCCCGGCACCGAATGTCCCGTAGTAAAGGCCGATCTGCTGGTTCGTGAGGCCCAGACCGCCCGAAGCCGTATCGGCTTTGAGGAACAACGGCACGATCTTCATCACGAAGCCCTCGCCCAGACGATAGAGGATGATGAATCCGAGGTAGTACCAGATATGCTTTTTCTGGAAGAAGGCCCCGACGACCTCTTTCAGGCCCGAAAGGCCATCCCGCAGCGAATGCCGTTCGGCAGCGCCGCCCCCGGCGGGAAGCGCCCGGACATGGTAGACGCCCAGCAGGACGAGCAGGCCGCAAAAAATGGCAAGCACCACCGTCCACGAACGTACGTAGGCGTCGAATGTTGCTGCACCCACGGCGCTGAAGCCTTCGTAGAGAAAACCTGCGAACCACACCAGACCGCCCGTGGCGACCAGTTTCGCAAGGTTGTAGAACGCACCCTGCCAGCCGATATACTTCGCCTGATCCTGCGTCGTGAGTTCCGACATGTAGACGCCGTCGGCCGCGATGTCGTGCGTGGCGCCGCTGAACGCAACGACGGCAAAGACGGCGATCGTAACGGCGAAGAACGACGGTAGGTGAAGCGACAGAGCAGCAAGGCCGAACAATATGCCGCTTAGGAGCTGCGTCGTGACGACGAAGAATTTTTTGGTACGGAAAATTTCCAAGAAGGGGCTCCACAGGAATTTGATCGTCCACGGCCACATGATAAGCGATGTCCAGAACGCGATTTGTGCGTCCGAGATCCCCAGATCCTTGAACAGAACCGCAGAGACCATGTTCAGAACCACAAACGGAAGGCCCATCGCAAAGTACAAACTCGGAACCCAACGGAGAGGAGAAAGCGATTGTCGGGAGTTTTGAGTAAGTTGATTCATTTTGTATACTATATATTAGATCCGACAAAACAATGCCATCTAATATATAGTTCCACAACTCAATAAGATTCCCTCTCCTAAAGCTCTTTTTTTGATTTTTTCTTAAAATTAGAAACGAGAAAAATTTGACCCAAGAACAGATCAGCCGATTATATTTCAGAATATACTATCAATAGCAATAAGAGCAAATAATCCTTCAAAGACAAGCGTAATTTCATTGCCGCCTGTTGTAATTCCCTATCTACTTTTTTGAGGTTGATGCATAGCATGTCAGCAATCTCTTTGTAACTTTTTCCCTCCAGTTTATGAGCTATGAATACCTGTTTGGTCAATTCCGGCATTTGTTCCAGTTGTTTGCGGCATATCTCGATGATTTCCCGCTGGAATAATTCGTTCGGATTGCAACTTTCGATCGTGCGGGTATAAAAATCCATCACTCCGCGCTCCTTCATCAGGATTTTCTCATACACGGCTTTCCCCGTATATCTATCCCGACGATATTTCAGACAGCGTTTTTTTACGACACCGAAAAGATAGGCCTCTATGCTCGTAAACTGTACAGTTTCCCGGTTCTCCCAAATTGTCATGAAACTGTCATGGACAATATCTTCTGCCGTATTTGCATCATGTACAAGGCTATATGCCACAGCATATAGTTTTCGCTGGTATAGGCGAAATAACTTGTCGAACGACTGCTGGGTCAGTATGATAGTATCCGGTTTCATTCCAAGAACAAAGATAAGAAAAAATTAAAAAGATTATAATGCAAAAAAAATATTTACCCATATAATTGACCTGCAACAGGTTAATTTAATAAAAAAAATTATTTGCAAAAAAACGCATTTTAGAGGAGGGAATCTTATTGAGTTGTGGAACTATATAAATAGATGCGATATTATGACAGAATGGAAAAAAAGGTTACAGATGCAATGTTATTCCGTTTCTTCGCAGAGCAAACGACTTTGGAAGAAACCGATATGATTTCGGCTTGGCTGAACGAAGATCCGGAAAAGAATCAGAAAGTTCTCGATAAAGCATATAATTTGTATGTATTGGGCATAATGTGTGCACCTAATCCGGAGGCGGGTATAAATAATTCACGCTCTTTCCTACGTTTCGGATGGCCGAAAGTGCTGCGTTATGCCGGAGTTGCTGCCGCCATTTTACTGCTCGGAATTGCTGTCGACCATGTGCTTTTGAGTCAACGCATGAACCGGTGGTTACAACAGCAAACGACTGTCGAGGTTCCGGCAGGGCAGCATATTCGCCTAACGTTGGGGGATGGCTCCATCGTGGAACTTAATGCGCAGAGCCGCATCGTTTATCCTGCGATTTTCCCAAAAGGGGAGCGGCGTGTCCAGTTGAGTGGAGAGGCCATATTCAATGTCGCCCATAACTCTGAATGCCCGTTCATCGTGGAAACTTTTGCCTGTGATGTAGAAGTATTGGGTACGCATTTCGATGTAATCGCCAACCAAGCGGAGAATCGTTTTTCAACAGCTCTGTTTAGCGGCCGGGTTGCCGTGACGAATAAAAAAAACGGAGAATCCGTCATTCTGCAGCCCAACGATATCGTCAATCTTCGAGATGGAGGGTTTCAAATCCAAGAACTTGAAGATAAAGACGATTATCTGTGGATGGATGGTATTATTTCAGTGTACGGAATGCCGTTTGAGCAGCTGATGAGCAAGTTGGAGCGTAGTTATAACGTGAAGATAGAGATTCGGCGCGAAACCATGCCCGTCGTAAAATACAAAAGTTTGAAAATCCGTGTTTCGGACGGTATAGACCACGCTTTGCATATGCTACAACTCGCCTCGGATTTCACCTTTGAACACGATGCTGTTACCGATGTAATCATCATTAAATAGTCCATCCAATTATTAACTTATCTCAAATTCTTTAGATGCCTATGATGTAAACCACGAACTATCAACTCTGAACATTTGCTTCCTGATATGAAAAACCGATGAGTGGGCGAACACTCACCGGCGTATAGTTCAATCAGGAATATTAACCAATTCCCAACCATTGAACCAAACTTGACAAATGTATGAATAAAAAGATTATTCAGCAAATCTGCCTGTCTTTTCTTTTAGTTCTTACGCTCGTCTGTATCCCTGTTACTGGGGTGCAGGCACAGACGCAGAAGGTTTCCATCAAGATGGAAAACGTGCGTATGAAGCAGGTAATGAATGAGATTGAAAGACAGACAAAATTTCTTTTCGGAATCAATGATGATGTAGATGTTAACAGGCTCGTTACGGTAAATGTGACGAACCAATCCTTGCAAGCAGCCCTCGACCAAATGGTCAAAGGGACGGACATCACCTATCAGATCAGTAGTTCCAACATCATTCTCTCAAAAAAACAGGCAAAGCTCCCTGTTGACATTTCCGGAACTATCCGCGATATCAATGGCTCCCCGATCGTCGGAGCGACCATTGTTATCCGGGGCACCTCAATCGGCATCAGCAGCGGTTCCGATGGCTCTTTCTCGCTTCAGATACCCCCCCCCGCTGCCTCCCGGCAATTGGAAGTCAGCTATTTGGGCTATGAGACTCTGGTGGTCGATGTGGGTAACCGTACTGCTTTCGACCTTACGCTTCAGGAGTCGTCCGCCGAGATCGAACAAGTCGTGGTCACTGCTCTTGGTATTAAACGTTCGGAAAAAGCCGTAGCCTACAACGTACAACAGGTCAAGGCCGAAGACCTCACGACCGTCAAGGACGCCAACTTCATCAACTCGCTGACGGGTAAGGTTGCAGGTGTCACGATCAACACCTCGTCGTCGGGAGTCGGCGGTGCATCGAAGGTGATTCTGCGCGGTAACAAATCCATTTCGCAGTCGTCGAACGCGCTTTACGTTATCGACGGTATCCCGATGTATAATTTCGGCGGTGGCGGCGGAACGGAGTTCGATTCGCGCGGTGCGACGGAGTCCATCGCCGACATCAACCCCGAGGATATCGAGTCGATGTCGGTGCTGACGGGCGCCGCAGCTGCGGCTCTCTACGGTTCGGAAGCCGCGAACGGAGCCGTGATGATTACGACGAAGAAGGGACAGGCTGGAGCGCTGAAGGTTACGCTTTCGAGCAATACGGAATTCCTGAATCCTTTCGTGCTGCCCGAGTTCCAGAATCGCTACGGCACGGGCCTGAACGGCACCCGCAGCGGCTCGGGGATTTACAGCTGGGGCGAGAAGCTGCTCCCGGCGGCCCGCTACGGTTATACGCCGAACGACTATTTCGAAACGGGACACGTGTACACCAACGCCGTGACCGTTTCCGGCGGTACGGACAAGAACCAGACCTATTTTTCCGCCGCATCGGTCAATTCCGACGGCATCATCCCCAACAACGAATACGATCGCTACAACTTTACTTTCCGCAACACCTCTTACTTTCTGAAAGATAAACTGCGGCTCGACGCCAGCGCCAGCTATATCTATCAGAAAGACCAGAACATGACCAACCAGGGCGTTTATTCGAACCCGCTGGTTCCGGCCTACCTGTTTCCGCGGGGCGAGAATTTTGACCTTTACCGTCGCTTCGAGCGTTACAACGAAGGGACGAAACTCATGGAGCAGTTCTGGAGTACGGACATGGAAGGCGGTGACTTGCGCATGCAGAATCCCTACTGGATCAACTACCGCAACCTGCGCAACACGGACAAGAAGCGTTATATGCTGTCGTTTTCGGCCAGCTACGACATCCTCCCGTGGCTGAATGTCGCCGGGCGCGTGCGCCTCGACAATTCGAATTCGCTCTACACGCAGAAACTCTATGCCTCGTCGAATACGACCATCACCGACGGCGGCAAGAACGGCCATTATACCGAGGCCCGCGCTTACGACACGCAGACCTACGCCGACCTGATGGTGAACATCAACAAGACTTTCGGCGAGGATTGGTCTCTGAACGCGAATATCGGCGCCTCGATCAACAATATCAAGACCGACGAACTGTCGTACCGCGGCCCGATCCAGGAAAACGGCCTTCCGAACGTATTTAACGTCTTCGACCTCGATGACACGAAAAAACGTGCGGAAAAAACCGGCTGGCACGACCAGACCCAATCCATCTTCGCCTCGGTCGAAGTAGGTTGGAAACAGATGCTTTACCTCACGGTGACGGGGCGTAACGACTGGGCTTCGCAACTGGCCAATTCGCCCGAGTCGTCGTTCTTCTATCCGTCAGTAGGCCTGTCTTGGGTGCCTTCTTCGACATGGGATCTGGGCAAGACGTTCAGCTATCTGAAGATCCGCGGTTCGATCGCCTCGGTAGGTATGCCGTTCCCGCGTCACCTGACGGTTCCGACCTACGAATACGACGCCACGAACAAGGTGTGGAAAGACAAGACGCACTATCCCATCGGCGACCTGAAACCCGAGCGCACCATCACCTACGAGGTGGGTCTGGATGCCCGTCTGTGGCAACACATCAATCTTTCGGCTTCGTGGTACCGGGCCGATACGAAAAATCAGACCTTCGACCCGTCGCTGCCGCCCTCGTCGTCCTATACGACCATCTACCTGCAAACCGGCCATGTCCGCAATACGGGTGTCGAACTCTCGCTCGGGTACGATAACCAATGGCGTGACTTTCGCTGGACGACGAACTTCACTTATTCGTGGAACAAGAACGAAATCCGCGAACTTGCGGCTAATGCCGTAAACCCCGTGACGGGCGAATCTCTGAATCTCACCAAGCTCGACATCAAGGGATTAGGCAAGGCGAAATATATTCTTAAAGAAGGCGGTACGTTGGGAGACCTTTATACGACGTCCAATCTGCGGTATAATGAAAACGGCTATGTCGAAGTGGACAATGCCGGTAACTTACAGGTTACCGATGAGGGTGAGGATATCTATTTAGGTTCGGTGTTCCCGGATGCCAATCTCGCATGGCGTAACGATTTCAGTTGGAAGGGCATCAATCTCGGCGTGCTGTTCACAGCCCGTCTGGGCGGTGTCTGCTACTCCGCGACGCAGGCCAATTTGGATCTGTACGGCGTTTCGGAGGCTTCGGCCGCTGCACGTGATGCCGGCGGCGTGCTGATTAACGGCCGTGAGATGGTTGATGCGCAGAAGTGGTACCAAGCCATCGGCTCGCAGTCCGGTCTGCCGCAATATTATCTCTATTCGGCGACGAACGTCCGTTTGCAAGAGCTTTCGCTGGGTTACACCCTGCCGACAAAATGGTTCCGCGACAAGATGCGCATGACCGTCTCGTTCGTAGGGCGTAACCTGTGGATGATCTACTGCAAGGCGCCGTTCGACCCCGAAGCCGTCGCCTCGACGGGACTGAACTATCAGGGCATCGACTATTTCATGATGCCTTCGATGCGCAGTCTCGGTTTCAATGTCAAATTCCAATTCTAAAGCGCAGAAACTATGAGAAAGATCAATATGAGCTGGCAGTCGGTGTTGCTGTCGGTCGCGCTGCTCGGATTGGCTGCCTGCACCGGTGATTTCGAGGACATCAACCGCAATCCCAATCAGGTTACGGAAGAACAGATGGATGCCCTCAATTACAAGACCGGCACGAAATTCAAGTCGCTGCAGAGTCTTGTGATTCCCGTGCAGGAGCACATGTACCAGTTCAACGAATCGCTTTCGGGCGGGCCGTTCGGCGGTTACATCGGTG
>OGTL01001607.1_pt1 | contig 19406 bp, 19 predicted proteins | sample 1553601 | NCBI WGS metagenome assembly OGTL01 (sample SAMEA2580112, study PRJEB22360) | human gut metagenome | biome: human gut; feature: human-associated habitat; material: faeces | place: Denmark | collected 2008/2010 | reverse complement strand
AGAGCGCGAGACGGGATTCGAACCCGCGACCCCAACCTTGGCAAGGTTGTACTCCACCCCTGAGCCACTCGCGCATTTATTAATTTTTATCTTGCTAAGTGCTCGCTGCACCTTACAAATGATACTATACAGGAACTCCCCTCATTTGTCAATACCTATTTTCAATTTTTTTCAAAAAAAATCAAAAGTATCTACGATTCCCTCAATTTTCGCTCTCCATCAGACCCCCGCACAGCTGTCTTCCCCCCACAAATTCACACCGAACCACCCTCCTGACGAATCCAGACTCCTTTCCATCCGTCCTCCCAACCTCACATACTCACGCCGATCCGCCTCCTAGCGGATCCAGACCTCTATCCACCCCACATGCTCACGCCGATCCGCCTCCTGGCGGATCCAGACGCTTTACCCCCGTCCCCACCGTCAGACCTCGTGCGGCTTCGTACCTGCGGTGCAGCGGGCACGAAGCCGCACGAAGTCGTCCGCGGTCGTCCGTATTCACCTCTACGCTTTCAGAATCGCGCTCAGCACATACTGATTATTTGAGAAGTTTTTCTGCGAAATATCCCCGAGTCTGATCAGGTCAACATCCAGCCACAGTTCCTCTGCTGCCACCATCATATTTGCAAACATAATCCCGAAATTCACCTCATCCCACTTCCGAAGCTTCTCCACACTGTGCTTCTTCGAGAAAATATGAATCCTGTTATCATACACCACAAATCTCCACGGCTGGCTGTTCATACTGGATGGCGACAGTCTCGCCGCTTCCAGCATCTGCGTCATCCACTGTCGCGGCACCTCTTTGAACACACAAAGATCCTCCAGCGGCAGTCTCTTTGCTTCACTTTGCCGTCTCGTATGCGAACCATGACTCTTACCAAAAGCGACGATCCCCACCAGCCGCTTTCCGTTCTTCTCAAGCTCCGCCTTTTTCACACGATTACTTCCGATAAAGCAGGTTCCCAGTCCGATACTGCACAGATACAGCACCATCTGTTCCATAATATAACCCACGTTCATCAGATATCGTTCTGACTCCTCCGAATAAAAAGCCATATAATACGGCGCCTTCACACTGAACATACTGAGCATTCTCTCCTGCCCTTTTCTGTTGTCCAGAATCGCCATATCCACACCGATGCCCGAAAACAGTGCCGGCATCTCCTTATAATGCTCCCAAATCTTATCCAAAGTCTGCGGCGGAAGCGTATCAAAACAATAATTCCTTACTGATTTTCTAACAAAAATAGCCTCATATAAATTCATACTCTCACCCTTACTTCATCTGCTATCCGTCTGTTTTTGTTACAGTTCACTGCTGAATGAACAGTAATATTTCTTTCATAGCCGGCCGCGGCCCGCTCCCCATTTTTACAGGAGCAAAGCCGCATTCCGAAAAATTTACGTTTAATCTTCCGCATTCGACAGAAATACGGAAATTCTCCCTCTTAATCGCAAATATTTTTCAATTTCCAGCTCATCCATTTTTACTCTGTAATAATATTGTAACATATCCAAAAACTTTTTCAAGGGAAAAACGCGCCAAATTTTGTATATTTTTCACACATATTTCCCATCAAATTTATGCAACTTTAAAACCTGTGCTTACGCTTCCGCGGTCAGCTTCTCCAACTCCTCCACATAAGAAGCAAACACATCCAGCGCCTCTTCCACAGGCTCCGGCTTCGTCATATCGACGCCGCAGATCTTCAAAAGGTCGATCGGATCCATCGAGCAGCCGCCGCTTAAGAACTGTTTGTACTTCTCCACGATACCCGGCTCCCCTGCCAGGATCTTGCTGCTGATCGCAATCGCCGCCGAAAATCCCGTTGCATACTGATATACATAGAACGGTGTATAAAAATGCGGAATTCTCGCCCATTCCAGCGCGATCTGCGGATCCGAAATCATATCCGGTCCGAAATACTCCTTGTTGATCGACAGATACAGCTCCGAAATACCGTCCGCCGTCAGCGTGCCTTCCTCTGCCATCTTCTCATGAATCCGCTTCTCAAACTCCGCAAACATCGTCTGGCGGAACACCGTTCCCTTAAACTGATCCAGGAAATAATTCAGCAGGAAAATCTTCTCCTCTTTTTCTTTCGCATGCTTCAGCAGATAGCGGATCAGCAATGCCTCGTTGCAGGTTGATGCCACCTCAGCGACAAAGAGGCGGTACTCCGCATACGTAAACGGCTGTGTATGGTTCGAATACCAGGAATGCAGCGAATGGCCCATCTCATGCGCCAGTGTGAAGACCGAATCGATATTTCCGTTAAAGCTCATCAGCACATACGGATGGGAATCGTAAGAACCCCAGGAGTAAGCACCGCTCTTTTTTCCTTCGTTCTCATAAACATCCACCCAGCGCTCCGAAAAGCCCTTGTCCAGCAGTGCCACATAATCATCCCCGAGCACGGCAAGCGCTTTCTTCACGATCTCGATCGCCTGCTCATACGTATATTTCTGCTCGTACTCTTTCGTCAGAGAAACGTAAACATCATACATATGAAGTTCATCCACACCGAGCAGCTTTTTACGCAGTGCCACGTAGCGGTACATCGCCGGCATTTTTGCATGGATCGCCTCGAGCAGCTTGTCGTAAACCGAAACCGGGATATTTCCGCCATCCAGCGATGCAGCCAGTGCAGATGGATATTTTCTTACATCTGCAAAGAATGCGGCCTGTTTCAGATTGGCACCGAACGTTGCGGCGAGCATGTTTTTGTGTTTTTCATACTCCGCATAATACTTCTCAAACGCTTCTTTTCTGACCCGGCGGTCCTTCGACTGTAAAAATCCGACGAAGGTGCCGTGGCTCAGTGGAACCTGATTTTCCTCTTCATCCGTGACCGGCTGGAATCTGAGGTCTGCGTTCGAAAATGCCGAGAAAATCTGATCCGGGCTGGATGCCATCTCTCCGGCTTTTGCAAGAACCGCCTCCATCTCCGGCGAGAGAATGTGCTCTTTCTTGCGGAAATTTTCTTTTAATATGCGATCGTACAGACGGAGCGGCTCATATGCTTTTTCAAATTCTGTAACCGTCTCCTCGTCAAGCTCCAGGATCTCTGGCTCTACGAAAGAAGAGGCATCCGCAAGAACAGCCATCATGCTGTCCATCTTTCCGGCATAGCCCTGATACTTCTGATTTCCCATATCCTGGTGATATTTCTGGCTTGCATAGACATACAGGCTGGAAAAGACGCGGCTGATGTCATCCAGACCGGAAAGAACGTCATACAGCGCTTTTGCACTCTCTTTCATTGTTCCCTGTTTTGCGCGGAACGCTTCTATTTTCTTCGCAAGCTCCTGCTCTGTTTTCTCAAATTCTTCATCACTACCAAACAAACTCGAAAGATCCCAGCAGTACGCCGGATCCATCTCTTCTCTTTTTTTCAGTTTAATTTCTGCCATATTTCTCCCTTCATCCATCTTTTTAGACGGAACTATTTCTGCGGTTTTTCTTCTAATACTAATGTGCCGCACTTACGCTTAGTTTACCACAATTTAACCTCTAAATCTAAAATTTTTTCTTAATTTTCTTGACAAATCCATAAACCGATTGTATGATTGTACTATCAAATTAATACAGTAGTACAAAAGGAGTGAATGCCATATGCCATGGAATCTTGATTCCTCGCGGCCGATCTATCTGCAGATCATCGAGCGGGTACAGATGGACATCATCACCGGGCGCTATCAGCCGGGCGATAAGCTTCCGTCCGTCCGCGATCTCGCGCAGGAGGCCGCCGTCAACCCGAACACAATGCAGAAAGCGCTTTCCGAACTGGAACGCAGCGGACTGATCTATTCCCAGCGGACCAGCGGACGCTTTATTACCGAAGATAAGGAGTTGATTCATCAGATGAAAAAAGAACTTGCCGCCGCAGAAGTATCTGCTTTTGTTGCCCACATGAAACAGCTCGGCATAACCCCGGAGGAAATCCGGCAGCTACTTGCCGAAACGATTGAGGAGGAAGAAAATCATGAGTGAACTTGTAACGTGTAAAGACCTGACGAAGCGCTTCGGAAACCACACCGCGCTCGATCATCTCAACCTTTCCCTGGATTCCGGGAAAATTATCGGACTGCTGGGGCCCAACGGAAGCGGAAAGACGACGCTCTTAAAGCTGCTGAACGGACTGCTGACCCCGAGTGAGGGTGAAGTCCTCATCGCCGGAAATCATCCCGGTATTGAGACAAAACGGATCGTCTCCTATCTGCCGGATAAAATGTATCTCGGCAGCTGGATGCGCGTCTCGGATCTTTTAACGTATTACAGCGATTTCTTTGAGGACTTTGACATGTCCCGCGCCAATGCCATGCTGGAATCCTTAAAAATCAGCCCGAAGGACCGTTTGAAAACGATGTCGAAGGGAACGAAAGAGAAAGTCCAGCTCATCCTCACGATGAGCCGCCGCGCAAAGCTCTACTGCCTCGACGAGCCGATTGCAGGCGTCGATCCGGCAGCACGCGATTACATTTTATCTACGATTTTAAACAACTACGAACCAGACGCATCCATCCTCATCTCAACACATCTGATTTCCGATGTCGAAAATATTCTCGATGAGGTCATCTTTATCCAGGAGGGTCAGTTAAAGCTGCACGCCTCGGTTGAGGATATCCGGATGCAGGAGGGTGAATCGATTGATTCTTATTTCAGGGAGGTATTCAAATGTTAAAAAAATGTCTGAAACACGAATGGAAAGCATGCTGGAAAAATCTGACGCTGCTGAACGGTGCTGCCATTTTCATGGGCGCTCTCGGAGGCTTCGGATTCCTCTTTTCCCAGATTTCTGAGCTGCCGGATCTGCTGATCGTCCTCTATCTGTTTGCGTACGTTTTGATTGTGATCGCCGCATCCGTCATGACACAGGTGCTGATGATCCAGCGCTACTATAAAAATCTTTTTACCGACGAAGGGTATCTGACCAACGTCCTTCCGGTATCGGCAACGGATCATATTCTCTCCAAAATGCTGGTTTTCGGCGCATGGAGCATCTTAAACGCACTTTCCGTTCTCGCTTCCTTCGCTTTTTTGCTTCTGCCGTCCGCAATCCGGTATTTTACCGCAAACACCCTGCTTTTTTACAACAAGGCCATGACCTTTTCCGATTTTCTGTCCTATCTCTGGGCACAGATTACCGGTGTTGCCGATGCTGCTTTTTCCCTGATTGGCATCACGAACCACATCAGTATGGCACTGTTTTCCATCGTTGGCTTCTTCGCTTCGCTGTTCTTTGGCATTCTTCTGTTCTATGCCGCCATCAGCATCGGAAGCCTGGTATCCAGCCACAAAATTCTGACGGCTGTCCTCTCTTACATCGGCATGACTACCGTGATCCAGATCTTCGGCGGAATCAGCATCGTCCGTGTTTTCCAGGACTCCACACCGACTGCTGTGGTTACCACATCCTCGGTTTCCACACTTATCATCACCGTGGTGCTCTGCGTTGTTCTGTTCCTGATCTGCCGCTATATCTTAAGCAGACGGCTGAATCTTTCATAAAAATTGCATTAAAAAGCGCCGCCGCGGACGAACCGAATCGTCTGCGGCGTCGTTTTGTATGCATGTTCTGCACTTATGCCAGATGCCAGATATCCTCGTTGTACTGTGCAATGGTACGGTCAGAGGAGAAGAAGCCTGCTTTTGCGATGTTGATCAGGCACTTCTTGTTCCATGCATCTTTGTTCTCGTAGTCTTTGTATACTCTTTCTTTTGTCTTGATGTACTCTTTCAGGTCGAGCAGCGTCATGAACCAGTCTTTGTTCAGGATCTCTTTGTAGAGTCTCTCCAGGCAAACCTTGTCGCCGATAGCAAGAAGCTCATCGCTGACGATGAAATCAACCAGCTTTGCAATCTCCGGATCTTCGTCATAGATGTCTTTTGAGCAGTAAGCAGCATCTGCGTACAGGTCGATGACATCCTGCGGTTTCTTTCCGAAGATGTAGATGTTCTCTTTTCCGACAAGATCGCCAATCTCAACGTTTGCACCGTCTTCTGTTCCAAGCGTCAGGGCACCGTTCAGCATGAATTTCATGTTTCCGGTTCCGGAAGCCTCTTTGGATGCCAGGGAGATCTGCTCGGAGATATCTGCTGCCGGGATCACCTTTGCAGCTTTTGATACGTTGTAGTTCTCAAGCATAATCACTTTGAAGTACGGGCTTACCTCAGGATCGTTATCAATCAGCTCCTGCAGGCACAGGATCAGATGGATGATATCTTTTGCGATGATATAAGCCGGTGCAGCCTTTGCACCAAACACCATGGTGATCGGGGTTTTCGGCTTGTTGCCGCTCTTGATATCCATGTATTTGTAAATAGCGTACAGGGCGTTCATCTGCTGGCGTTTGTACTCATGAAGACGTTTTACCTGTACATCGATGATGGAATTTTCATCCAGCGCGATATTCTGTGTCTCATACAGGAACTGTTTGAGATCCAGTTTGCGGTTGTGTTTGATCTCCTCAAGTTTTGCAAGAACCTTCTTGTTGTCTTTGTATTTGAGCAGTTTTTCCAGCTCGTCGGCATCTTTTTTGAATCCCGGTCCGATCAGGCTCTCGATATACTGTGCCAGTTCACGGTTGCAGTGCAGCAGCCAGCGGCGGAAAGTGATTCCGTTTGTCTTGTTGTTGAATTTCTCCGGATAAATATCGTAGAACGGTTTCAGCTCGGAGTTTTTCAGGATCTCGGTGTGCAGTGCTGCAACGCCGTTAACAGAAAATCCGTAGTGGATATCCATGTGTGCCATGTGGACGCGCTGATCCTTGTCGATGATCGCTACTTTCTCATCTTTGTATTTCTTCTTTGCCTGTGCGTCCAGCTCGTGGATAATCGGCATCAGGTGCGGAACAACCTCCTCGAGGTAATCGATCGGCCATTTTTCCAGTGCCTCTGCCAGGATGGTGTGGTTGGTGTAAGCACAGGTCTTGCTTACAACATCGATGGCTTCCTGCATGATAAAGCCTCTCTCCTGCAGCAGACGGATCAGCTCCGGAATGACCATGGACGGATGAGTATCGTTGATCTGGATCACAACGTGATCATACAGCTTATGCAGATCGTAGCCCTTCTGCTCGCACTCCATCAGGATGAACTGTGCGCCGTTGCTGACCATGAAATACTGCTGGTAGATACGAAGCAGCTGTCCGGCACGGTCGCTGTCATCCGGGTAGAGGAACAGTGTCAGGTTTTTCTGGATCTGATGCTTGTCAAAGTTGATGCTGTCTGATGGAACGATACTCTCGTCTACCGTATCTACATCGAACAGATGCAGACGGTTACAGCCATTGTTGTAACCCGGTACGTCGATATCATACAGGGTAGAATGCATCGTGAAGTTTTTATACGGAACTGCAAAGGATACCGGCTGTCTGACGAGCCAGCTCTCATTTGTGATCCATGGATTTTTCACTTCTTTCTGTTTGTGGTCGACCAGAAGCTGGCGGAACAGACCGAAGTGATAATTAAGGCCGATACCGTCTCCCGGCAGGCCAAGCGTTGCGATAGAATCAAGGAAGCATGCTGCCAGACGGCCGAGACCTCCGTTTCCAAGGGACGGCTCCATTTCCATCTCCTCGATCTCGGTCAGCTCTCTTCCGTGAGCTGCAAGTGCTTTTTCAACTTCCTCGTACATGCCAAGGTTGATCAGGTTATTGGACAGCAGTTTTCCGATCAGAAACTCTGCTGAAATATAATACAGCTTCTTACTTCCGGTGTTTCTTTTGCGACCTGCCATCTCCTGTTTGGTGATAACCATCAGGGCTTCAAAGATTTCGCTCTTTGTGCAGTTGTCCAGATCTCTTCCAAAACGCTCTTTTAAGATTGCCTGAATTCTTTCTTCCATTTTTTTCTCCTCGTATTGCTGTGGATAAATTCCCACAGTGTCATTTAGTTGCGCTGCCATTCCAGATTTCCTGCAATTGGCAGCTTTCGCAGTTCCATTCAAAGCTTTTCCCTGAATGGGACGGTTCACTTCTGAATCACTTTTGGGGGCAGCGAAACAGCAAATATTTTACTGCTGCGCGATCCGCGACTTCGTAGATTCCCTTACGACGAGTTCCCCATCGTATACTTTGCTGCAGGGTTCTTCTTTTCCTGAAATTAAGGAAAACAGCATCTTCGCCGTCTCTGCGGCAAGCTGCTCCACCGGCTGACGGATCGTTGTGATGCTGGGTATATAATACTCTCCTGCATCAATTCCGTCAAATCCGGCGACGGAAATGTCATCCGGCACGGTAAGCCCTGCCTCTTTTAAGGCACGGCACGCACCGATTGCCAGCGTATCCGCGGTGGCATACAGTGCGGAAAACTCCGTCTTTTTTTCCAGAATTTCTTTTGTTATCTTGTACCCTGTGGCGAAAGAGTACGTATCGTCCTTCGTCATATGAAATACCAGATCAGGGTCATAAGGTATCCCATGATCCAGTAAAGCCTGGCGGTACGCATTCAAACGGAGCCGTCCGATACTGATGTCGTCCTCGCAGGCGGTAATGATGGCAATGCGCCGGTGCCCGAGACCACAGAGATAATCTACCATCTTATAGCTTTCCCTGTAGTCATCGACCGATACGCTCGCGCACGGTTTTCCTCCGTCTGAAACCGCCCCGATTGTACTGATCACGTACGGAACCGGGATCTGCGCCATTTTCTCATGCGGATGCGTAAAGTTTCCGCCGAGGAAAATGATGCCGCGCAGCCGTTTTTCTTTGACGATCTCGATCGCGGAGTCTACCTCATTTGCCTTTTCCTCTACTCGCTCAATAATGCAGGCGTATTTCTTTTTTCGCACAACCTCTTCAATCACACTGATCATGTTGTTGAAGAACATGTTGTCCATGCCTTTTACCAGAATGGCAATCGCTTTGGCATTCGACCGCTTCAGGTTTCTGGCACTGTTGTTCGGTACGTAATTCGATTCAGCAATCACCTTTAAAATCATCTCTTTTGTTTCCGGATTGATGTCCGGATGATTGTTCATCGCTCTCGATACGGTACTCACGCCTACCTTACATTTGCGGGCAATGTCCCTGATTGTTACCTGTTCCATATTCTGCAGGCCTCTCCTTTAAACTCTGTACCTGTTCTGTCGGAATCTCTTCCGGCTTGTTTCCCCGGCCTGTTTTGCTTTCTTTCCAGCGCGTGTTTTTATTTTGTAATACGTGCTGTAATCTGTGTCAGCCGATGAATTCTCTTGGCCAGCTCCGGTGTAAACTGTCCCGGAAGCAGGCGCCATTTCCAGTTATTTCCAAGTGTGGACGGATAGTTGATTCTTGCCTCCGTGCCAAGGCCTAAAAACTCCTGCATCGGAGTGACAGCCAGATTTGCCACACTCTCCATTGACATGCGGATAAAATCCCACGGCAGCTCCTCATCGGTACTCTTTGCATTTCCCATATACTCTTTGGAGAATTCGCGGTCTTCCTCGCTCATCACATAATACCAGCCAAGAATCGTATCGTTGTCGTGTGTTCCGGTGTAAACAACACAGTTTCTCTCGTAATTGTGCGGCAGATAATCGCTCTCCTCACGGGAGTCAAAAGCAAACTGCAGCACCTTCATACCAGGATAGCCGGACTCTTTTACCATTTCGATCACGCTCTCGGTAAGGTATCCCAGGTCTTCTGCGATAACGTCCACATCGCCGAGCTTTTCTTTGACGGTATTGAACAGGTCCATGCCCGGTCCTTTTTCCCAGTGGCCGCGCTCTGCCGTCTGATCACCGAACGGGATGGAATAATATTCATCAAATCCGCGGAAATGGTCGATGCGGACAGTATCGTACAGTTTAAACACGTGAGCCAGACGTAACAGCCACCATGCATAACCTGTGCTCTTATGGTAATCCCATCTGTATAACGGGTTGCCCCAGAGCTGTCCGGTTGCGGAGAACGCATCCGGCGGGCATCCGGCAACTGCTTTTGGCTGGTTGTCCTCATCAAACTGGAACAGAACCGGATTTGCCCAGGTATCGGCACTGTCAAATGCAACATAAATCGGAATATCACCGATGATACGGATACTCTTTTCATTTGCGTATGCCTTCAGTGCTTTCCACTGTTTCAGGAACATAAACTGCTGGAATTTGTAAAATGCAATCTCCTCGGCAAGTTCTTCCCGTTTCTGATTCAGTGCTGCTTCTTCTCTGTCCTTTAATTCTGCCGGCCACTCACTCCAGCTGATTCCGCCGAGTGCATCCTTAATCGCCATATACAGCGCATAATCTTCCAGCCAGTAACCATTTTCCGATACAAATGCATCATATACGTCATCTGCCGCAAATCTTTCAAATGCTTTTCTGAGTACTTTGAAACGGGACAGATAAATCTTTTCGTAATCAATATACTCTGCATTGTCGCCGAAATCGCACGCATCACACTCTTCTTCTGTCAGAAGTCCCTCTTTTACCAGGGTCTCCAGATCAATAAAATATGGATTTCCTGCAAAAGTAGAGAACGACTGGTACGGCGAATCTCCATATCCCGTCGGTCCAAGTGGAAGAATCTGCCAGTAGCTCTGGCCGGCCTCCTCCAGGCGATCCACAAATTCATATGCTTCTTTCGAAAAACATCCGATTCCATATCGGGACGGCAGCGAAGCTACCGGAAGTAAAATACCACTTGCTCTCATTTTTTAACCCTTTCTCCTTGTCGTTTTTTCTATCCATCCGACCCCACAAATACATAATTCCTGTTCACGGATACGCAGCAAATTGTAACTTATGCAACCCCTATAGCCAGCTCATTTTGTTTCGTAAAAACAGGGCTGTCGGTATCTCGTCTGTATTTCCGGAAACGGTGTCGGTAACGTTTCCGGAACTCGTTATATTTACAATACCATACTCTGCATCAAAAAACAACCCCCAACCCCCTTATCATATTTACCAAATATTGAATACTCTGTTTATTCAAAACAACGAATTTGCATTTTTGTAACGATGCAAAACCATACCGCAAAAGACAGCATGCGGGAACGGAACCACTTTGGAGGCTTGGAAATCATGAATTTTCCAGACCTCCCGCATAGATTCTTCCTCCGCATGCTGTCTTTTGCGGTATCTGTTTTTCACTTAAAACTCCAGAATTATCTTTGTTCCGGTTCCAAGCGTACTCTCAATTTTAATCTTTGCATCATGAAGAATCGCTCCATGCTTCACAATGGAAAGTCCAAGTCCCGTACCTCCCGTTTCACGGGAATGACTCTTATCTACACGATAGAACCGTTCAAAGATCCGCTCCTGATCTTCCTTTGCAATTCCGATTCCGGTATCTGCCACAGATACCACTGCCCGTCCGTTTCTTCCGCGTGAAACCGTCACTTCGACCTCACCGTCCTTGCGGTTGTACTTGATCGCATTGTCGCAGAGATTGTAGATCATCTCATAGAGAACCTGCCGTGCACCTTTGATCCGGCAGCTCTCTCCTCTCAGTGTCATCTTCACCTGCTGCTCCTTTGCCCGTATGGAAAGATGTCCCTCGACATCACGGCAGATCTGCATCAGATCCACTTCCTCCATCGGGATCGACTGGTCGTTCTCGTCCAGTCTGGACAGCTTGATAATATCCTCGACAAGAGAGCTTAACCGGCTCGCCTCACTGTGGATTCTGCCCGCAAATTTGGGAATATCCTCCGGTTTTACCATGTTGTTTTCGATGATCTCCGCATATCCGGAAATCGACATCAGCGGTGTTTTCAGCTCATGTGACACATTGGCTGAAAACTCACGGCGCATCACCTCGGCTTTCTGTTTTTCCGTCACATCCAGCACCAGGATGACCGCACCGGATACAACACTGTCCACACGCACCGGATTTGCAAGAAGCTGATAGACTCTTCCATTTATCTCCAGCATCCGCTCCTCGGAACTGCCCTCCAGCGCATGATCCAGTGCCTCCTTCAACTGCTCGTTGCGGCTGACTGTCACGATATTGTGGTTGATGCACTCCTCCGCTGTCACATCAAACAGATTCTGTGCCGAACGGTTGATGGAAAGTACGACCGACTGGTTTGTCACGATCAGACCATCCTTCATATATTCCGTGATGGCAAGATACTCCTCCTGATTATGGCGGAGCTCCTCCATCTGCTGCTGAATCTGCTTCTGCTGCTGATGAATTCTGCCAAGCAGCGGACTCAATTCCTCATACGCTTTGTTGTCCAGCGGATGATTCAGATCAATCTCATTGATCGGCTTTACAAGCGCCTTTGTCATATGGCTGACCATCAGCAGCTCCACGACAAGGACTGCCGCAATCAGTACAGCCACCAGCCATATATTCCGCAGCATCACACCGAACACACTGTCTGTTGTCAGGGAAACACGAATAATTTTTCCATTGTCCAGGCGCAATGCCGTATAATATGTTTTGCTCCGCAGCGTTTCGGAATAACGGGAAATATTGCTTTCCCCTGTCTTTTCTGCCTCAATCACCTCCGGCCGCCCGGAATGGTTTCCCATCATGTTCTCATCCTCAACCGAATCAAACAGAACAGTTCCGTCTGTGTCAATCAGGGTGACCCGGCTTGCTGTAATCTTTCCTGCCGGTTTATCCAGACTGTCATCACCCATCTTGTCAAGAAAATACCTGTAATACTCACATTCATTTCTCACCGAAACACGAAGCTGCTCCGCCGTATTGTTGTACATTGCCCAGCTCATGGTGAAAAAAGTCAGGATAATCGCAGCGATAATCAACGCTCCCGCATGTTGAAAGACTTTTTTACGCATCTTACTTTCTCAGCCTCCTATCCGGTATCCCACGCCGCGGACCGTCTCGATCAGCTCGCCGCATTCGCCCAGCTTCTGGCGGAGTGTACGCACATGAACGTCTACCGTACGGGTTTCTCCGTCAAAATCATAGCCCCAGACATGGCCAAGCAGACGGTCTCTCGTAAGGACAATTCCTTTATTTTCCATTAAAAATTTCAGCAGTTCAAACTCTTTTAAGGTCAGGGTAACCTTCTCCCCTTTGGCCAGAACCTGATGCTGTTTCACCTGGATCTGCAGATCCCCGGTCTCCAGCACATCGTTTTCCTTCTCTTCTTTTCCGGCACGGCGCAGCACGGCACGTACCCTTGCGATAAATTCCATCATGCCGAACGGCTTGGTAATATAGTCATCGGCTCCGCAGTCAAGGCCCATGACCTTATCATACTCAGCGCCCTTTGCCGTTACCATAATGACCGGAATTTCTTTTGTTACTTCCGATGCCTTGAGGCGTGAAAGAATTTCAAGACCATCCTCTCCCGGAAGCATGATATCCAGGAGAATCAGATCCGGAAGCTGTTCTGCAATAGCTGCATTCAGCTCTTTTCCGCTTTCCAGGCCTCTTGCGGTAAAACCGCTCGATTCCAGTGTGTATACGATCAGTTCCCGTATATTTCTTTCATCTTCCACGCAGTAGATCATCTGTTATTCCCCTTTATGGTGACCGTTAATGGAGTACACAACCCATTCCGCAATGTTTGTTGCATGGTCACCGATTCTTTCATAATATTTTGCAATCATCAGATAGTCCAGAGACTGGACATCTGTGGTAATTCCCTTTCGCATACCCTGCAGAATTTCATCCTTGACCTCATCAAAAAGATCATCCACGATATCATCGAAATCGATAACCTCCCGTGCAAGATTCAGATCCTGCTTAACGTATGCATCGATGCATTTTGTTACCATAGAAGCTGTTACTTTCGCCATATCCTTCAGACGGATGCTTGCATCCGGCACACCAAGACTCGTTACTTTTACGATATCCGCAATATCCGCTGCCTGGTCTCCGATCCGCTCCATATCGGTAATCATTTTTAATGCCGCAGATACCTGGCGCAGATCACGTGCTACCGGCTGCTGCTGTAAAATGATGCGGAAGCAGAGATCCTCGATCTCCCGTTCTTTCGCATCGACAACCTGGTCTTTTTTGATAATCTCTTCTGCCGCTCTCTGGTTTCCCTCCAGCAGAACCTCATATGTCCGTCCGATTGCCTGCTCGCAGAGTGCGCCAAGCTCAATCAGCTCCGTGTGCAGAATTTCCATCTGCTGCTCAAATCTTTCCCTCATATCAGCCAAACCTCCCTGTAATGTAATCCTCTGTCCGTTTATCCTTCGGCATGGAGAAGATCTGTTCGGTCTCTCCGTATTCTACTACCTCTCCTAACAGGAAAAATGCGGTTTTGTCGGAAATTCTGGCTGCCTGCTGCATATTGTGGGTTACCATGATAATAGTATAATCTTTTTTCAGTTCTACCGCAAGATCTTCGATTTTGGACGTAGAAATCGGATCCAGTGCCGAGGTTGGTTCATCCATCAGAAGAACCTCCGGCTGTACGGCAAGGGCACGCGCAATGCAGAGACGCTGCTGCTGTCCGCCGGACATGCCAAGTGCGCTTTTCTTCAAACGGTCCTTCACCTCATCCCAGATTGCCGCCTGTCGAAGAGACTGCTCCACAATATCATCCAGCTTTGCTTTGGAACGGACACCATGGGTTCTCGGTCCATAGGCAATGTTGTCGTAAATGCTCATCGGGAACGGATTTGGTTTCTGAAATACCATGCCGACCCGTTTGCGGAGTCCGTTGACATCCATTTTTCCGCTGTAGATGTTTTCTCCGTCCAGCAACATTTCACCGGTGATCCGGCAGCCCGGAACGAGATCGTTCATTCTGTTGATGGATTTTAACAGGGTCGATTTACCACAGCCGGAAGGTCCGATAAAAGCCGTCACTTCATTGGCATCAATGCTCAGGTTGATATTTTTTAATGCATGAAAGTCTCCGTAATAAAGATCCATATTGGATACATCTATTTTGCTCATGTTTTTTCCTCGTCTCTCTTTTATTTCTTTGCAATTTTCTTTGCTATCATTCCGGAACAGCCATTGATCAGAAGGACGATCAGCATCAGGATGACACCGGTTGCATACATCTGATTCATATAGAGGCCTTCACTGGAAAGCGCATACATATGAACGGCAAGGGTACGGCCGGAATCCATAAGGCCTGCCACCTTTGCAATCGTTCCTGCTGTGAAAAGAAGTGCTGCCGTCTCTCCTACGACACGGCCTGTCGCAAGAATGACACCGGAAAGAATGCCGGGTACGGCAGATGGAAGAACAATTTTAAAAATCGTACGAAGCTTTCCGGCTCCCAATCCAAAGCTTGCTTCCCGATAAGAATCCGGAACCGATTTTAAGGCTTCTTCTGCTGTTCGCATAATCAGCGGAAGAATCATGATGGCAAGTGTACAGGCACCGGACATCATCGAGTATCCCATTTTCAGGGTTTTCGTAAAAAACAGCATACCGAACAAACCGTAAACGATCGACGGAATACCGGAAAGGGTCTCTGCCGTAATCCGGATCAGGCCAACCAGCGTTCCGCGTTTGTTGGCATATTCAACCAGATAAATCGCCGAGAAAATGCCGAGGGGCGCAGCAAGCAGCAGGGAAAGTACTGTCATCGTAACAGTGTTGATGATCGCCGGAAGCATCGTAACATTCTCTGTATTATAGGTCCATGCAAACTGCTCCAGTGTCAGGTTTTTCACACCGTGGATCAGAATAAATCCAACCAGAAAAACCAGAATAGCAAGTGCAAGAATGGCCGCTCCACAGGTAATTCCGGTCAGTACCGAAGAAAAAACACTTTTGTGATACGTAACCTTTGTTCTTTCTTTTTCTTTTGTATTTATTTTTACAGCTTCCATTGTATTTACAGCTCCATTTCCTTTAATCACCATAAGGTACCCTCCGGTTCAGCATAGACACCGATAAATTGATCAGCAGGATAAAGACAAACAGCACAACACCCGTTGCAATCAGCGCTTCCCGGTGAAGTCCGGATGCATATCCCATCTCCAGTACAATATTGGCTGTCATGGTACGAAGGCCTTCTGTGATTCCTTTTGGCATACGAGGCTGGTTTCCGGCAATCATAATCACTGCCATCGTCTCTCCGATGGCGCGTCCGATGCCAAGAACGATGCCGGCCAGGATTCCGGATTTTGCCGCCGGGACAACTGCAAAGAAAACGCTCTGGGAATGCGTGGCACCAAGGCCAAGGCTTGCTTCATAGTAGGATTCCGGAACACTTGTAATGGCGGATTCTGTTACACCGACCACGGTCGGAAGAATCATAACGGCCAGAAGAATAGATGCCGTCAGCATTGTGTTTCCATTTTTGCCGGTCAGCTGTGCCATCAACGGAACGATCACAACTAGTCCGAAAAATCCATATACGATAGACGGAATACCGGCCATCAGGTTAATGCCTGATTTGCAGATGCCGTAAAACCTTTTCGGACAGTAACGGGAAAGAAACACCGAGGTAAGAATGGCAACCGGCACACCCATCAGGATTGCAAGACCGGTCACGCAGATACTGCCGACAATCATCGGCAGGATGCCGAAAATATTGTTTCCCGGTTTCCACACGGTACCGGTCAAAAATTTCAGCGGTCCGATTTTAAAAATGGCAGGAACACCATTCATGAACAGGAAAATGCAGATCAGTGCAACAGCCAGCACGGAGCAGCATGCTGCAATCAGGAATACAAGTTTCATGATCGTTTCTCTTAGTTTCATAAGATAAATCCTTTCCTTTCATTGTTTCGCGGAGCGTGTTTGAAAAAGACTTTCGTTTTTTTCCTTACGAACTGCTTTTTCAAGCACGTTCCGAAAGACAGCTTCTTTTTCTGAACATTTTCGGATACGGAAGTAAGAGCGATTTTCCATTGTTCGCCCTTACTTCTTTTTCCATTGCTTTATACATTCTTTATTTTACATCTGCCCAGTCGGTTGTGTCGCCAACATAGATGCTCTTTACCTGATCGCTGGTCAGCCCATCGGTCGGGTTCTCTTTGTTTACGATGACAGCAATACCGTCGGTTGCGATTACGGTTGCGGTAAGCCCTGAGGATTTCTCCTCATCCTTTAAGTCACGGGATGCCATACCAATGTCACAGAGGCCATCGCTTGCGGAAGTGATACCTGTTGTGGAATCGCTCTGCTGTACTTCGATGTTAGCGTTTGAATTTACTTTTGTATAAGCCTCTTTTAATTTTTCCATCAGTGGTGTTACAGAGGAAGATCCTGCTACCACAACCTTTTCACCGCTGCAGTTTCCTTCGTAGGCTTTGGTATCTTTGATTGCAATATATCCGTCATCTGAAACAACCTGCTGTCCGTCGGTGCTTAAGATGTAGTCCATGAAATCCTGCGCATCTGCGGAAAGACCGTCTTTTGTTACAATGTTGAACGGACGGCTTACTTTATAGGAACCGTTTTCTACGTTCTCTGCGCTTGCCTCTGCTCCGTCGATTTTCAGTGCTTTGACTTCATCATTTAAGGATCCAAGGGAGATATAACCGATTGCGTACTGGTTACCTGCCACTGTGCTCATCATAACGGAAGTATTGTTGGTGATCTGTGCATCAACGGTGGTATTATCCACTTTCTCACCTGCATCGTTTTTCTCTTCTACACCGAACAGCTCGATGAATGCACCTCTGGTACCGGAACCATCCTCACGGGAGATCACGCTGATCTGTCCGGAAAAATCTCCGCCTGCTGCGGTGCTGTCATCGTCTGTGCTGCCATCTGCCTCTGTTGCAGAAGCCTCTTTTGTAGTGTCTGCTGCCAAAGAACTGCTGCTGTCGCTGCTTCCACATCCTGCAAGCATTCCTGCAGCCATCATTGCGGTTAAGGTGATTGCAATTACTTTTCTCTTCATAATATTCTTTTCTCCTCTTTTCACACGGGATTTTTGTGATTTCTATTTTGTAAAATCGCAATCCCGACGTTTTTTACATTTCGTTTTTACAGGTTTCATCATAACAACGGCGTGTAAAATGCAAAATCTCAGAGATGTTAAGTTTATGTAAAACATGAGTTTTTTCTTTTTTACATTCCATTTTTCCGGTCGTAAACCGCTCCGTCACATCTCTCGCAAGTGGCACATTTTTTCCGTGCAGTGCGATCCTGCCCAAAGGATCTTTTTCTCCGCAGGAAATTCCAACAAGATTTCCCATAGAAAAAAGGCTCCCCGGAATTCTCTTTTTTCAGAGTATTCCGGGGAGCCTTTTTCTAAAGCATATGCAAAAGCGGATATTCGCAATCCTCTTATTCCGTCACCGGCACGTCAAGCTTTTCGGACGCTTCTTTTAACAGGTCAATGATCGGCAGATGCTGCGGGCATACACTCTCACACTGACCGCACTGCACGCAGTCTTCTGCTTTTCCCGATGTTTCCAGCAGCTTTTTATAATAATTTTTCGCGCGGTCTTCTTCTCCGTACAGGCGGATGGTATTCAATGCCTTGAATACATCCGGAATCGCGATTTCCATCGGACATCCGTCGCAGCAGTAACGACAGGCGGTACATGGAACTGCCGGACTCTTTTTCAGCGCTTCCTGTGCTTTGGCGATCACTGCTTTTTCTTCCTCGTTTAACGGTACAAAATTTCGGAAGGTTTTGATATTATCCTCCATCTGTTCCTCGTTTGACATACCGGAGAGCACGGTTGCAACACCCGGGAGAGAAGCCGCAAAGCGGAGTGCCCAGGACGCAATCGATGCATCCGGATGAACGCGTTTCATCTCTGCTTCAATCTCTTTGCCTGCTGATGCAAGGGAACCGCCCTTTACCGGCTCCATAACAAGGAACGGCATATCGTATTTCCGAAGCACCTCATACAGACGTCCGGACTGGATCAGCGGATTGTCCCAGTCAGCATAGTTCATCTGGATCTGGACAATTTCAACCTCCGGATGCTCGGAGAGAATCTTGTCAAGCAGCTCCGGCGTTCCGTGGAAGGAGAAACCAAAGTGTTTGATCAGTCCCTCTTCTTTTTTCTTCTTGGCCCAGTTGAAACAGTCGTATTTCACATAGCCTTCATAGTTTGCGCCGTCTTCTACGCTATGCAGCAGGTAATAATCAAAGTAGCCTGCTCCGGTGCGCGCGAGCTGATCGTTGAAAATGCGGTCACGGCCTTCGATGCCCTCGTCCATCATCCACTGCGGGAGTTTTGTCGTCAAAGTAAAACTTTCTCTCGGATGACGCTCTACCAGCGCTTTTTTCACGATGCTCTCCGATTTTCCGCCGCAGTACATATAGGCGGTGTCAAAATAGTTCATTCCGGAGGCAAGGTACGCATCGACCATTTTACAGATCTGCTCCAGATCCAGTTCTCCGTCCTTCTCCGGAAGGCGCATCATGCCAAATCCTAATTTCGGCATTTTTGTTACATCTACACTCATGATAAAATCCCCTTTCTTTTCCGCGGAAAACCTTCGTTTCCTCAGTATTGTTGAGAAAATTGTAGCATTAAAGTATACTTGAAAGTCAATAGTTTTTTTTATTGATTTGATAGACGCAAAACCTTTTATAAGTCCTCACAAATGTTTAT
>OGTL01001601.1_pt1 | contig 19484 bp, 28 predicted proteins | sample 1553601 | NCBI WGS metagenome assembly OGTL01 (sample SAMEA2580112, study PRJEB22360) | human gut metagenome | biome: human gut; feature: human-associated habitat; material: faeces | place: Denmark | collected 2008/2010 | reverse complement strand
GCAGAATTGCATGGATAATCAGAAAGATATATGTACTTTGAAGAAAGAATTAAAAGATGCAGAACATAAGTCATATGTCGGCAGGACAAAGTATTATGAGCTGATCCAGAATATAATCGGGTAGAGTTTCTTCCTTATTATATATGATGACTCGCACAGGCATTTGTGCAAAATTAAAATGTAAAATTATAACTTAGGAGGTATTTAATGACAGAAGAAAAGGATATTGTAAATGAAGGATTAAACACATTAGTATTTAGCAATGATAAATTTGGGAATATCCGCACAGCGGTCTTAGATAATAATCCGTGGTTTGTTGGCAAAGATGTTGCTGAATGTTTAGAGTACAAAAATACAAAAGACGCTCTTGCAAGACATGTAGATGACGAAGACAAACAATTAATCCTAAGGTCGCAAATCACGACCTTAGAAAATGTACCAAACAGAGGACTCACATTTATTAATGAGTCAGGACTTTATGCATTAATCTTTGGAAGTAAGCTTGATAAGGCAAAAGAATTCAAGCATTGGGTAACATCAGAAGTTCTTCCGCAGATTCGTAAGACGGGCGGATATATTCCAATTGAAAAAGATGATGATGATTTAACTATCATGGCGAAAGCATTGAATATTATGCAAAACACTTTGGAGCAAAAGGATGAACTATTAGCCCAGAAAGAAGAAGTTATCAGTAAACAGAAGCCACTTGTTGATTTTGCTAATACGGTCAGTGCCACACCAACAATGGTTGATATGAAAACAATGGCAAAGCTTCTTGAGAAAGAAAATCAAGATATTCATATGGGCAGAAACAAATTATTTGCGTGGTTAAGAAAAGAAGGGTATCTCATGTCAGATAATACCCCATATGAAAGATATGTTAAGCAGGGCATTTTCAAATTAACAGAAAGTGAAGTTGAAACTAAGAATGGAAACAAGTTGATTACCAAAACATATGTGACTGGCAAAGGGCAATTATACTTGGCAAAGAAATTAGCACAATACTTTGCCTCACAGAGTGCATCAGCTTAGAGAGGAGACAAAGAATGGAAGAAAATAAAACGGGCGTTTGGGTGCAGACTAAAGGCAGACACAGGAAGAGACTTGATAGTGATGATGAAATTCGTTTGAGCATTGGAGATTATATACAAGTATTTTCCGATGTTGATAATGTACTTTTCAAGGTAGTAAGTGTCGAATATAACAGAAGTAGAGGATTGAGCTTTCAAAAACTTTTGCCTGTATGTAGTGTATTTGGGGAAGATGATAAAGCTATTGATCCAACAGCTACAGGGTTACATCGTTTAATATATACGAAAATAAATAGTAATAATAAGATGTGGTTTGATGGTGATTTATATAGGTATATTAATTGTGTTGTTCGAACTTCAGATGACCTACAGGTTGTGCTTATTCGTGGAACAATGAACGAGGATCTTGAGATTAAGACAGGTACGATTTCAGCCGACGAAATAAAGGTTGATACATTAACCCTACCGTCACGTTCAGAAATAAGAGTGTCTGATCTGTCACACTATCAGCAAAAACCAATTACTGCAACATCAGAAGCAGAAAAGAATTGGTGGAAAGAATGTTATGGAGGATCCGAAACTGAACGTGGGTTACGAGCAGAAATACCAACACATATTGATTGGAATGGTGAGATGAGTGCGACTTTAACATTTTCGCCAGAAAAAATTGATGAAATCATGAATAAACTTGCAGGAAACGAAGAGGAGAAAGATATGTATACAGAAAAATTAAAAGACAAAATCAAAAAAGTTATTTATGTAGACAAAGAGATGACAGTTAGGGAACCTATTTTAGATAGTAATGGTAAGCCACTCGAAAGAGGTGGTAAACCAGTAACTAAGGCTAAATTGTACAGAGGTATGGTTAAGGTGGTTTGGAACTGTGGTACTGAAACTGTTGCTTATACAAGCAGATTCGACAGATTTAACAGAGAAGAAGGATTCAAGACTTGTGTATTAAAATACCTGTTTGGTAACGCAGGCGCCCATGATGCTGTTGACTTTTGGACAAACAAATATGTGAAATATCCAAGTAGCTGCATTGAAGTGACAGAAAATTTATGCAAACTGGAAGAGATCATCGAGAATGATAAGCACAGAGAAGAGGAACGCAAAGGTTTACCTCATGCAAAATTCTTAAGAAGAACGGTGGATCGTTTAGTACCTAGCTTTTCAGATGACAAATTACATTATGCACCAGAAGATGAAAAGCTTGCTAATGAATTTAAGAAATTAGCAAAGAAATATTTTCCAGAACTTAAATGTAGGGAAATTTATATTAATGATAGAAAACAGGAAGACGTTTTCGTAGCAATTAAATAACAAAATGAAAAGGAGATAAATTATGTGCACACCAATGAATGAAAACTGGAGCAATTTTTTAAACAAATTGTCAGGGCGTTTAAATAAGATGCTCGACTATGTAGAGAAAAACAATTCTACATTGTATGAAACCGATATTGATAAGGATGAACTTTGGGAAGTATATCTGAGTAGTTTCCCTGAAGGAACAAACAAAATGTATCGCAAACGACGAGAATATGACTGTGGTCATTGCCGAAACTTTATTAAAACAATCGGTGGAGCTGTGGCAATTGTTGATGGCAAGATTCATACGATCTGGGAGATTGATACCGATGATGTAGTATTTCAGCCAGTAGTTGATGCTTTACGAACATATGTAGAATCAAAGCCAATTAAAGACATTTGGAGACATTTTACAAATACAGTTGGTACAAAAACGACAAATGAGTATACAGAAGATAAGCAGATTATCAAATGGACTCATATGTATACACCGATTCCAGAGAGATTACTGGAAAAGAAATCTGATATTCCTACAGCGAAAGCAAAAGTGAGGGATCGAAAGAATGTGTTTAAAAGATCACTTGATGAAATCACAGAAGAAGCTGTTGATACAGTATTAGAACTGATCGCTTCAAATACTCTTTACAGAGGGCAGGAGTGGGAAAGAGTCTTAAAAGATTTTAGGAAATATCAGCGAGAATACAATGGTTTGTCAGATGAAGAGAAAGATACATACACATGGGCAAAAGCCATGACGATCGGAGATGTAATCGGTCGTATTAGAAATCATAGTATTGGTACATTACTTGTGAATATCAGCGAAGGTATGGATTTAGATAATGCAGTAAAAGCTTATGAAAATGTTGTAGCTCCTGCAAATTACAAACGACCTAAAGCAATCTTTACAAAGAAAATGCTTGAAGATGCAAAGAAAACTGTAACCGATTTAGGATATATGGATTCATTGCAGCGTAGATTTGCAAGACTTGATGATATTACAGTAAACAATATTCTGTTTTGTAATCGTGATGCAGCACCACGTATTCAGGGTGGCTTAGATATTTTTGATGAGATGAGTAAGGAAGTCGCTGTAAATCCTAAGAAATTCTCTAAAGTAGAAGAGATCAGTGCAGAGAAATTTGTATCAGATGTTCTTCCAACCGCAAAAGAATTAGAAGTCTTGTTTGAAAATCGACATAAGAAGAACATGGTTTCACTGATCGCACCTGTAAACAAAGATGCCAAGAACATGATGAAGTGGAGCAATCCTTTCAGTTGGGCATATTCAGGAAATATGACAGATAGCGAGATGAAAGAACGAGTTAAGAACGCAGGCGGAGCAGTTGATGGTGTCTTAAGATTTTCAATCCAGTGGAACGCAGGAAAAGATTGGAACAGAGATGACTTTGACGCACATTGTAAAACACCTTGTCAGCATATTTTCTTTAGTCATATGTTTGATTCTGGAACACGAGGCAGACTTGATGTTGATGTGATTAATCCAGTAAAGGGGAAACCTGCTGTAGAAAATATTACATGGGCGGATAAATCCAAGATGGTTGATGGAGATTATGAATTTTTCGTACACAATTATTGCCATAGCAACGGTACATCAGGATTTACAGCAGAGATTGAATTTGATGGTCAGATTTATGAATTTGAATACGATCAGCCTTTGCGACAGGGACAAAACGTGCCAGTGGCTACAGTTACATTAAAAGATGGAGTGTTCACAATCAAAGAAAAACTTCCATCAACAACATCTTCAAGAGAAATCTGGGGAATCAATACAAATCAGTTTGTGCCAGTAACAGTAATGTGTTATTCACCTAACTATTGGGACGAACAGACAGGTATTGGGCATAAACATTATCTGTTCATGTTAAACGGATGTGTGAATGAAGATACTCCAAATGGATTCTTCAATGAGTTTTTGAAGCAGGAATTAGTACAGCACAAGAGAGTATTCGAGGCTTTAGGAAGTAAAATGCATGTCGCAGATGATCCAAACCAGTTATCAGGAATTGGTTTCAGTTCTACAAAACGAGATGATGTGATCGTCAAAGTCAAAGGTGCAACAGAAAGAGTTCTTAAAATTAAATTTTAATATAAAGGAGATTGAATTATGACAACAGAAAACTTATTTGAAATGGCAACTAGAAACAAAATGAGATTCCCATCTACAAAAGGTGAGTTATCCGTAGAAGATTTATGGGATTTATCCGATAAAGATTTAGATGTGGTATACAAAAATCTGAAAGATCAGGAAGTTAAATCTTCAGAAGAAAGTCTGTTGGATGATGCAAATGTTGATCCAAAATTAACGGCTGCGATTGGTATTGTGAAGTATATCTTTACAACAAAACGTAATGAGAGACTTGCCGAGAAGGAACGTATTAATAAGAAACTTACACAGAGAAAATATATTGATGCTCTTTCCAAGAAACAGGATGAGGCTATTGAGAAGATGTCAGAAGCAGAATTACGTGCAATGATTGATTCGTTAGAAGATTAAGATGATACACCATCCCGTCAAATTTGACGGGTTGGTGCTTAAAGAAAGGAGACTGGAATGATTTATAAATTAGAATTAGGCGATTGGTCGGAAGATGGGCATAAAATATCAGAAAGTTTTTTATTTGATTGTAACTATGATATTCATAAAATTCGACAAGCGTATAAAGACAGTTGTAAAAAGCTAGGAGTAGCTTTTAATTACAATGAAGATTATACGGGTCTAGGTCTTGGTTATAGAAGTGAGAGATTGATTTGGACAGAGTATCAAGAATCAGAAATGAGCGAAACAGCATTTGAAATTTTAAATAATTCTGGGTGTTTTAAAGAGGTTGATTTCTATAAAGAAGATGGCGTGTATTATATCGAAGAAAGGAAAGACTGTGCAAAACTTATTATGAATTTTATTGCACTGTCTATGCCTAAAGATTTTCGATATAAGCTTGTCCAAGAGCCAAAAGTTGAATCGATTAATAGTTGGAATGATGAACTGAGACAGCACTTTGGGTATGGATTATTTGATTAATCAAACAGTAATTTAATGGAAGGAGAAAACAATGGACGTTAATAAATTATTGGTTGTCGTCGATATGCAGAATGATTTTATCGACGGAAGCCTTGGAACCAAAGAAGCACAGGAAATTGTTCCCAAAGTAATTGAGAAAATTAAAAATTTTGATGGCATTATTGTTGCAACAATGGACACACACGATGAAAATTATTTATCTACACAGGAAGGAAAGAATCTTCCAGTAAAGCATTGCATCTGCGGAGAAGATGGATGGCGGTTAAATCAAGAGGTAGGAGATGTTTTATCTAACAATATTTCCATTGATAATAACAAAGACAAATCTATATTACCAGATGGTATGTACCGTAAAAGCACATTTGGATCATTAGACCTTGCACTTGACTGTGAAGATGAATTTGGGATTGGTAATCGACTTCATCCAGAAAATGTGGAAATTACATTAATTGGTTTATGTACAGATATTTGTGTAATCTCCAATGCAATGTTATTAAAAGCGGCACTTCCAAAAGCAAAGATTATCGTAGATGCATCGTGTTGCGCAGGTGTAACACCAGAGAGTCACAAGAACGCACTCGAAGCAATGAAGATGTGTCAAATTGAAATAATTAATGAATAAAGGGGTGATAAAGCATGATTAGTATTAATGGAGTCCCAGTTGTGCCAGAATCTTTTCCAGATGGAACGCAAAAAATTGATTTTTCGTTAGGTGTGATATCCCAAGAAATCATAGAAAACAAGACAGTGTATATCACATGGTTATATGAGTCAGATAAAGAGTTGTTTTCCTTGTTGTGTATTTCTAAAAATATTAAAGAACATTTTCCGTGGTTACAACAAGCATTAGTGATGCCGTATATACCAAATGCAAGATTTGACAGAGTAAAAGAGCCAAGCGAATGCTTTACATTAAAATATTTTGCAGAAATTATTAATAGTCTTGGATTTGTAAGAGTTATTGTAACTGATCCACATTCTGATGTATCTACTGCATTGATTGATCATGTAGAAGTAATCCGTGGAGCATCATATATTACACAAACTTGTAGCAAAGTCCTTAAAGCAGAACCATCAAGAAATCTTGTAATTTATTTCCCAGATAGCGGATCACTAAAAAGATATTCTGAATTTGTATCAGATGATTATCCGATTGTCTATGGAATTAAAAATCGTGATTGGAAGACAGGAGAAATTCTTGATATTGAGATTCATGGAGATACAGATAAATTAGACGAAAATACGGCAATCCTTATGATTGATGATATTTGTAGTAAGGGTGGCACATTCTATTATGGATCAAAAGAATTAAACAAATACGGTTGTAAAGATATGTATTTATATGTTAGTCACTGTGAAAATACAATTCTTGATGGCGAATTATTAAAGGAAGATAGTTTGTTTAAAAAAGTGTATACGACACGTAGTATTTTTACAAAACAACATGAGAAAGTTGAGGTGTTAGATTTATGAAACAGACAAACCCAATGTTATTAATTGATTTTTATAAAGCAGTTCACGCAGAGATGCTACCAAAAGGTATTACAAAATCCGTTTCTTATTTTACTCCACGTATGAGTAGAGTAAAACGATGGAATGAAGTGGTCATGTTTGGATTACAAGGATTCATTAAAGAGTATTTGGTTGATTATTTTAATGAGTATTTTTTCTTTGAATATAGAAACAAAGCAATTGGTACTTATAAGACAGTAATGGATGCAGTTCTTGGAGAAGGTGCATATGGATTACAGAAAATCGAAGATTTATATGATCTTGGTTATCTTCCAATTGAGATTAAGGCTCTTCCTGAAGGAACTTTAGTACCAATGCATGTGCCGATGTTTAGTATTGAGAATACACATAAAGATTTTGCATGGTTACCACAGGCATTAGAAAGCTTAATTTCCGCAGAAATGTGGCATCCGATGATCGCTGCGACTGTTGGACATACATACAGACAGATTGTTAACAAGTTCTATGAAATGACTTGTGATGACGATATTCCAAAATCTAAAGCATTAGGGGCTTTCGATTTTCGTGGCGAAGAATGTTTACAGTCTGCGGTTAAAGCAGGGGCAGGATGGTGCTTATCATTCTTAAATACCGCAACAGTGCCAACAATTCCGTATTTAGAGAGAAATTATAACTGTGATTGTACGAAAGAGCCAGTTGCTTTTGGTAGTCCGTCAACGGAACATTCGGTTGCGTGTAGTAATTATGCGATTGACGGAGATGAAGAGACTCTGATTAAAAGATTACTTACAGAGATTTATCCAAACACAAGCTTCTCCGCAGTGTTAGATTCATATGATTATTGGAATGTTGTAGAGAATATTCTCCCAAAACTCAAGAATGAGATTATGAATCACAATGGATGTTTTCTTGTAAGAGGAGATTCAGGAGATTGTGTAGATGTAGTAACCAGAACTGTATTCAAGTTATGGGAAGAATTTGGCGGAACTACGAATAGTAAAGGATACAAGGTATTAGATCCTCATATAAAAGCAATTTACGGAGATTCAATTACAGTGCAGAGATGTGAGCAGATTTATGACATCTTAGAGAAAAATGGATTCGCAGCAAGCAATGTTGCACTTGGCGTTGGATCATTCTCGTTCCAGTGTATTGAAGAAGATGGAGTTTTAAAACCATTTACAAGAGATACATTTAGTAGCTGTATCAAAGCAACGTATTGCGAGATTGATGGCAAACCATATCCAATTTTCAAGAATCCAAAAGATGGCGGATTTAAGAAATCTCAGAGAGGTTTATGTCATGTCTATACAGGATCAGACGGTAAATTGACATTTAAAGATGGATATACTTCAGAAAATCTTCCAATGAATAATCTGCTTGAGACAGTATTTAGAGATGGCAAATTGGTAAAAGAACAATCATTACAGGAAATTAGAAGAGTTTTAAACGAAGGAGAATTTTAATGGATTTTTACTTAGATGAAGACCATTGCTATCAGCGACTTGAAGATGAATTTAAAAAATATGGAAAATTAATTTTCTGTGTAGATTTTGATGATACATTATATGATTTTCACAAAGTTAGTAGAACTTATGACGATGTGATGAATTTGCTTCGAGAATGGGAAGATTATTCTGAAGTGATTATTCTGACAGGTAATGGATCAGACAAATATGATATGATCGCAAATTATTTACAGAATCATAAGATTAAATACAAAGGTATCAACTGTGACAGTTCAGTTCCAGTAGGCGGTCGCAAGACATATGCAAATGTATATATTGATGACAGAGGTGGTTTGCCTTTAGTCTATAAACACTTAAAAATACTTATTTCAAGAATTAAGAGAGGAGATATAAAACATGAGTTTTAATGCAGCAGAAACCAAAGACAGATTAGTACAGTGGATTAGAGATTGGTTTAAAGTTAATGGAAGATGGTGTAATGCCGTTGTAGGAATTTCAGGCGGTAAAGATTCATCAGTTGTCGCTGCCTTATGTGTCGAAGCACTAGGTAAAGATCGAGTTATTGGAATTATGATGCCACAGGGTGTGCAGAGTGATATTGAGTATTCTCAGATGCTATGTGATCATCTAGGAATTGAACATTACACAGTTAATATTTTTAATGCTTGCAGAGATATTAAACATGAAATCAGAGATGAATTAGGCGGTAAATGGAGTAAACAGAGTGCCACAAATTTACCTGCTCGTATCCGAATGGCTACATTGTATGCTTTTGCACAGAGTATGAATGGAAGAGTAGCAAATACATGTAATTTATCTGAAGATTGGGTCGGATATGCAACAAGATATGGAGATTCAGCCGGAGATTTTAGTCCATTAAGTGATCTGACTGTGACAGAAGTTAAAGCAATTGGTAGAGTTCTGGGACTTCCAACAGAGTTAATCGAAAAAACACCTACTGATGGATTATGCGGTAAGACAGATGAAGATAATCTTGGATTTACATATGATATGTTAGACGAATATCTGAGAACTGGAGTATGTAAAGATGAAGCAGTGAGACAGATCATTGACGAGATGCATGAGAAGAATGTATTTAAACTTGCTCCAATGCCTAAATTTATATCTGGCATGTGGATCGAGGCAGGAATGGAGTTGGATGATTAAATATGGAAGTTAAAGCAAAATGGACAGGTCGTGGTTTTGCACTCTGTATTGGAGAATGGAAGCTTGATGTTGATGGCAAAGATGTTACCGATAAGATTCCAGAAGACTTACGCACAGAACCTATGAATACATATAAAAGATATGAGCGATGGTATTTTAAGGACTGGGTTGAAGAATGGGAATCATATTATGACGGACTGAAACAAGATGAGTGGATTGAGGCTAATAAGTATTGGTTAGATAAAATTACAAAAGATATTGATGTTCAGCGCCAGATCTTCAAAGCAATCAATGAAGAGGATTTTCGCACTAATTCTTGTGGCGGATGTATTTAGTAACAAGATTATGACATCTATATATGGTGTTGTGATAAATAAATTTTATAACAAAGGAGATATTTATGATTGAAGTAATTGGAACAGTGGTACCAGTGGTTATTGCGGTAGGTGGCGTAGGAGCTATTATCGGTAGCGGTTATGTCAAAGCAAGTCCAGATAAAGCTTATATTATTTCTGGACTTAGAAAGACACCTAAGACATTAATTGGTAAGGCAGGGTTAAAAATCCCATTCTTTGAAAAAGCAGATCATCTTAATCTTGAGTTAATTCCAATTGATGTTAAGACATCAAGTTCTGTGCCTACAGCAGATTATATCAATATCAATGTAGATGCAGCGGTCAATGTAAAGGTTAGCAGTAATCCAGAAAGATTAAAACTTGCAGCAGAAAACTTCTTAAATAAGCCAGTAGGCGATATTGGACAGGTCGCAAGAGAAGTCCTTGAAGGTAATATGCGAGAGATCGTTGGAAAGATGAGCCTCGAAGAAATGGTTTCTGATCGTCAGAAATTTGCACAGCTTGTTACAGAAAATGCGAAGCCAGACCTTGCTGCAATGGGATTAGATATCATCAGTTTTAATGTGCAGAATTTTATGGATGATAATGATGTTATTGAAAATCTTGGTGTAGATAATGTTGTTAAAATTCAGAAGAAGGCTGCAATTTCCAGAGCTGAAAGCGAAAGAGATATTGAAAAAGCAAAAGCAATGGCTGAAAAAGAAGCGAATGATGCAAGGGTTGAGTCAGAAACAGCGATCGCAGAAAAGAATAACAATCTGGAAATTAAAAAATCTGAACTTGAGAAGATTTCAAAAGCAAAGAAGGCTGAGGCAGATGCAGCATACAAGATTCAGGAAGAAAAATCACGTAAAGAAATTGAAATTGTAACTGCGGATGCTAATATTATGCGTCAGGAAAAAGAAATTGAACTGAAACGTAAAGACGTTGAGGTAACAGAGCAGACATTAGATGCACAGATCAAGAAACAGGCAGAGGCTGAAAGATATGCCTCTCAGCAGAAAGCAGATGCAGATTTATATAAGAGACAGAAAGAGTCAGAAGCTAATAAATATGCTAAAGAAAAAGAAGCTGAATCTACAAAATATGCTATGGAACAGGAAGCTGAAGGTATCCGTGCGAAAGGTGTAGCAGAAGCTGAGGCGATTAAAGCAAAAGGTATTGCTGAAGCAGAAGCGATCGAAAAGAAAGCCGAAGCTATGAAGCAGATGGGTAAAGCTTCTATCGTCGAAATGATGTGCCAGATGTTCCCAGAAGCAGTTAAAAATGCAGCTGCGCCATTAGGAAACGTAGGAAGTATCACTATGTATGGAGAAGGCAATACAACAAAATTAACAAAAGATATTATGAATGTTGTGAATCAGGTATCAGATGGTGTTAAAGGATCTACAGGTGTTGATCTTGCAAAGATGTTGAAAGATTTTGTTTCTGAAGATAAAGAAGTAGAGTTTACAGATAATGAAAATCTTGGAACACCAGAGCCAGCAGATTACCGTGAGTTCTAATAGGAGAAATTATTATGGCAATTATTATTATTTGTGTAATTGTAGCAATTATCGCATATTTACAATTTACTAAAAACGGAAAGCAGATTAAAAATGTGGCATCTGGAACAGTTGCAGAAAAGATCAAAGAAAATGCAATGACTCCAGAGGGAGCAAGAGCCAGATATAATACTGCAATTAAAGAGAAACAGGACTTTTATAAGAAAACAATGGGTACATACACAACGGTAGCTGGTAGATTGGCAACAATGGAAGATGATCTCAAAGAAACAAAAGAAGAAATTTCTAAAACCGAGGCAATGATCAACCAGTACATTGATAATCATGATGATAAAAAAGCAATGTATTATGCTCAAAAATTAGCCACGCTAAAGGCACAGAAATCAGTGTACGAAAAGAAAATCCCAGAGTTGCAATCCACAAAAGATAAACAAGAAGAAATTAAAAACCAAGCGTATGATCAGCTCATTAAGCTAAAAAGCGAAAAAGATACTGTGGTTCTTCAGATGGAGGCAGATCAGCAGATTGCAGAATTGCAGAAAAATTTAGATCAATACAATAGTTCAAATGCTGCTCAGGAAGGTTTGGAAGAGGTTCGAGAAGGAGCAAAGAAACTTAGCGAACAAGCCAAAGGCGTTGCTATTGCGTATGAATCTAGTGCAGAAACATTGGATTATCATATGGAGCAAGAAGAGCGACAGCAAGAAGCTAAAGCCATATTAGATCAGATGAAAAATGCTCGCAAATAACGAATAAATTCATCTACAAAAATTAATTTCACAAACATAAAACTGGCATTTTATGACTCTATAAAACACAATATATAGTGATTATCCAATTATTGAACCACTATATATACTTGTATAAAGTGCCAGTCATGGAAACATAGCTCAGTTGGTAGAGCAGGCAATACATAAACATTCATTTTTCTACCTCCATATAAGTATTTTTATTTATTTACATTTAATTTTCATCACATATAAATTGCCGACACAGGTTCGATTCCTGTTGTTTCCACTAAAAAAGACCTCAACCTAAATGGTTAAAGTCTTTTTGGTTAATCGTTTGGTATGACCTCGATAACATCTTCAACTTTGCAATCAAGATATAAGCAAATTTTGTCAATGTTTTCGAGACTGATATACTGATTCTTTGCCATCTTGGCAATTGTACCAGACCCCATATTTAAAGCGGTTCGTAAATCAGATTTTGTCATACCCTTTTTCGCTAAAGTTACGAAAAGCGGTTTATAACTTATCATATGATATACCTCCACATCTATATTGTAACATATTATATACAGGATGTAAAATAAAATATTCAAGAAGTTGAAGATTTTGTATTGACACTATGTGCAAGAAGTGGTATATTATATTCAACAAATGAAAGATAAACTTCAAGAAAATGAAATATGAAGGAGTGAGAAAATGTCAAATAAAATTTACAGATATTATCAACCAAACGATAAAGATACAAAAGACAATCATTTAGATTGCGTGATCAGAGCATTAACAAAAGTGCTTGATAAAGAATGGTTAACAACATTTGATGATTTGTTACCATACGCAAGGGATATGCAGTGTATGCCATCAGAGCGAAAATGTTACGAAGAATATTTATTCGATAATGGGTTTGCTTATCAAGGTATTAGCAACCGAAAAGGATCTAAACGACCAACAGTTGAAAGTTTTGCAAAAGATCATAAACAAGGCAATTACTTGGTAAATGTTGCGAATCATGTAGTTGCAATTTCAGACGGTTGTTATTACGACACATGGGATTCTGGAGATTGTTGCTTGTATGGATATTACTATAAGGAAGAAGGAGAGAAATAAATGAGAAAGAAAATTTTGGCAACGGTTCTAGGAACAACGATTTGCTTAGGATCAATGACAGGATGTACCGCAGGATTCAAAAGAGGAGTTGTTGATATGAAAAGCAATTGGAATGGTGGTATGAATAGAGTCATTACAGTATACACGGCAGACGGTAAGAAGATTGCTGAATATAAAGGAAAAATTGATATTGATACAAATGATGGTGGATATGTCAAGTTTGACTACAAAGGTAAGAGATATATTTATTATAACTGTTTTGTAGAGAGTATCGCAGATATTGATTAGAGAGGAGAGAAACAAATGAATTTAGAAGAAACTATCAAATGCGCAAATGATATGACAACAAAGAAATACACAGAAGCCATGTTGTGTCATGCGAATCCAGACGATGAAGAACTTGATGGATTGATTGACTGTGCCTTAAATCATGAGCAACTTGCGAAGTGGCTGGGAGAATTGAAAGAGTTAAAAGAATATAAAGAAAAGTATCCATTAACTTATGATAAAGGACGATTAACATAAAGAAAAGTATAGATGGCATGACTTAAGAAAGAATCCTGATGATCTGCCAGAAGATATTAAGTACGTTTGGGTTTTTATAAAAGGTGAATGCACTCATAGGTCATGGCACGATTCTCATGGATGGAGAAGGCGTAACAGTAACATTTTATACTATAACGACGAAAGTGTTTTGGCGTGGAGAGAGATTGAAGAGTTTAAAAGTGAGGGGAAATAAATGAGTACAACAAAAACAATTGATATTTCAGTGCTGCCAGAGGCAGAACAGGATCTAATAAAAGCATTATTTGATAAATGTTGTGAAAGAGCGAAACCAAAAGAAAAAACTAATTCAGGGTCTAAAGTTTGGAAACCAAAATACGGTGAAAGATATCATTACATTGATGGTAGCGGATCTATTTATAGTGCAATATGGTTTAATAGCCTTGTCGATAACGGTAGATGGGTATTAGGCAACGTATTTAAAACACAAGAAGAAGCAGTATTTGCAAGAAAGAAAAGAAAAGTAGAAGTTGAACTTGAGCGGTATGCAAAGGAACACAATGGCACAGAATTTGCCAATCGTTGTTATTGTATTCGATGTGAAGAAGACGGAAAAAGACTTCTTTGCGATACATGGGCTACAACAAAAATACAGGGTACAGTTATGTTTACATCAAAAGATGTTTTAGTTGATGCAATTGAAGCAATCGGAAGAGACAGAATCATTAAATACATCTTTGGAGCATAAAGTGAGGTGAAAGAAAATGGGTATAGAAAAGACAATTGATATTTCAAAATTATCTGAAGCACAACAGAATTTATTCAAATCATTATTTGAGCAATTTTGTGAAAGATCAGAAAAAGAAGAAAAAGCTAATTCATGTGGTTTAAAGAATGGGGATACGTATTATTTCATCACTGATGATGGGCATATCTGTATGGCAAAATGGCAAGGTAGAGCATCAGATTTTAGAAGATTAGCTTTAGGTAATGTATTTAAGACTGAAAAGGATACAGAGTTTGCTATTGAAAAGCAGAAGGTTAGGGTTGAATTGCAAATATATGCTGATGAACATAATGATCCTGATCAAGAAGAATGGGATGGAGCGAATTTTCATTATTATATTGGATATGATGTGACTGAGGATGATTTGGCAAAAATCCCTGCCGTACAACTTAGACGCCTAAATGAGGTATATTTTTCTTCTAAAGAAATCGCTGAGGATGCCGCCAACAAGGTTGGAGCAAAACGCATCATAAAATATCTATTTGATGTTGATTGTGAGGTTGATGAATAATGCTGTTGTTGATATTTACGGTCATTATAATTGCCTCAATACTTTATTATCGTCATGAAAAACATAAAAATAATTCATCATCAGATCTTGATGTGCTTGGTGTTGTATTAATATTAGTTAATTTTATACCACTTGCAGTTTTAGGACTCCTCTTAAGTAATTTGTATGAAGATCAAGGCGTGGATCAGAAAATCAAAATGTACGAAACACAAAATCAGCAGCTTGAAAGAAAAATTGATGTGACTGTTAAGAGTTACATGAACCATGAAAAGGATACATATAAAGAATTTAAAGCTGGCGATGGGATGGCATTGATCACTACATATCCTGAATTAAGAAGCAATGAATTAGTTAAAGAACAGATGAATACATACCAAAGCAATAATCGTAAGATTGCAAAACTAAAAGAAAAAGAAATTGATTGTAATGTTACTAAGTGGTGGGTTTATTTTGGAGGAGAATGATTATGAAAGTTTTATATCATGCAAAACCATATAAAGTGTATGGAGTTTGCACAGACAAATGTGATTCTAGCAGTTGTGGAGACACTTATACAGCCTTTTTGATTTATCTTGATGAAGCATTTAGATGGTCATGGGTTAATGTTCGTGATTGTACGCCATATAAGAAGAAAAAACATAAGAAGAAAGGGTGTAAACAATATTAGATACGCACTTAGAGATGTTTCGCTATTTGCACTTAGTGACGATACAACTGATGAAGAAAAAATAATATTTACAATTCAAGGGAGCAAGGCTGATATGAATTACAATCTAACATTCCCTGTCGTAGTTCTGAAAGATGAAAATGACTCAGTTCCATATATGGCATATATCCCATATTTTGATGTAATGACGCAGGGATATGATGAAGAAGAATTGCAGATGATGATCAAAGATTTGTTGAATCTCTGCTTAGAAGATAAGGAATCTTACACAATTCCAGGTTGGGCATATCATTATTTCAATGAAGACGATGTCAAAGAACGAGGCAGAAAATATTTTAAAGAACTTGATGATGGAGACGATACATATTTTCAAAAGAATTTTTACACAGTATGGTGGTTCGATTTCAGGCAATAGTAGTAGATAGAAAAGGAGAAAGATAAAATGGACGTTTTGTTTTACATAATTTGGGTATTGGCGTTTATGGTAATCGTAGCAATTGGAATTGGAGTACCATATATGACCTATTACAATTACAAAAGAATTAAGGCAATGGATAAGAAACTTACGGGTATGTGCACAGGTCTTGGCATTATGTTAAGACCAGAAGAGGGTGATGAAAAATGAAAGATATGAGAAATAATCCCATTGAAAATGGAAATCTGTGTTTTAGATCAAGAATGGTAAATGGAGAAACATTGATGGGATATGCATTAGTTATCTCAAACAAGTTGTTTTGGATAGACGGATGGAATAACTATATTTCTAGTTACGACAAACTTAATTCTAAGCAATTAATTGTTATCGAACACCTAAATGATGACGAAAAGAAAATGAGAAAAGAGTGGTTAGAGTTTATGGCAACAACAAAATCAAAAAAGGTTAAAGATGAAGATAAAGAAATTGTGAAAGACTTATTGAGTAAAAAATGAGGTGCAAGGTATTAAATGAGAAGATTAATTTGGTATATAAGATCTTGTTTTTGTAAGCATGATTGGGAGTTAATATTTGATACCCGCTACGAAGAAGAATCTTATGGTAAATGGTACGACATTATTACAACTAAAGGTAGGCAAAAGGTTTATCGTTGTAAAAAATGTGGTTGCGAAAAAAGATATAGAACGTAAAATCTGAGTTTTATGTAAAGTGAGGTGATTAACATGGAAGCCAATATTGAGTTTGCCATTGGCTATGCCATTGGGTTTTGTATCGTTGGGGCGATCGTATTTCTAAGACATGAAAGAAAGATGGATCGCCTGAGGCAGACAAATGTAAATCTGATCTTAGATAAGATGTCGTTTATGGCTGATGCAAACAACAAAGAAAATGATACATATAATAAGGAAGAAACTCGTTCAGATGTTAAGGACGCAGTGAAGTATGCAATGAAGAAAAGTCATCCAGATAATGGTGGCAGTGCAGATGATTTTAGAAAATTTAGAGAGCTTTATGAAGAAATGGAAGGTAAGTAAATGCTAAAGGTCGGAGATAGAGTTTATATTTATAGAATGAAGCCAGCGGCTAAAGGAGGTTTGGTTAGAAATAACGACAAAGGTACAATTACTCGCATCGGAACAGATGAGATTGGTCGCAGATATGGGTATAGATATATGACCGTTAAATTTGACAAACCAGTAAATACCTCTAATCGTGATATTTACTCTTTAGAATTTTTTGAAAACAAGGATGATCGTAAGATAGGTAGAATACGAGATATTGGATTCTTACTATATGGTAGAAAATGTGATGAATAAGACTCATGAGTAAACAAGAATCATTGAAGTTTTTGCAAGGTTTGATTGACGAAGTAGAAAATTGGACAAAAGAAGATATTGAGCGAGGTCGGAAGTTGATGGAGAAAATATATAAAGAAGAACCAAAAGAAGTTGAAAATAGTGATGGGTATTGGGAATTTATAATGCCAGATGGTAAGGAAGTGAAGTAGATATGGCTAAGAAACGAAATAAAAATACAATGCAGATCAATAGAAAAATTACTTTAATTCCAGTTGCAAGTGACAATGATAAATGGAAGACAAAAATGAATACATATCTTGAAAAATTTTATTTTGAGAAAAAGATTAAAGCTAAAGAAAGGCAGATCAAAAACACAAGTAAACCAGAAAGAAAAGAAGAATACAAACAGCAGCTTACAGAATATAAAAAGCAGCAAGAACAGTTCTTAAATGGTGAGCTTGAAGATTATACAAAGCAGATGGTTATGAGTTATACATATGATTTAGTAAAAGACTGTATGGAAAGTGAAGCAAGACAGAAGAATTTCATCATGTCTTATATGTTCTCAGAGATGATCAGAGAAAAGGTCTGCTACTTAAAAAACAAGAAAGAAAAGGAAAAATGGGTAAATGACAATATCAATGTTGCATTTAGAGTTAAAGGATCACCAAAGGGAAGTATCTTTGACGATGTTGAGATTTATAGTCCATTAAGAGCATTGAGTATTCAGGGATATACTCAGGAATTAAAGGGGAGAATTAAGAAATTTGCTACTGATGGTGGCTTAGATGGCAAATTAGCAGTTGATAATTATAAACTAAATTCACCATTTCATATATCTAAGCAGGGATTCGATATTGTTCACGAATATGAAGACTTAACAGAGCTTAAAAAGAATATTGGTAAGTCAAGTTGTGAAATATATGTAAATCTTGGTAACGGTGGCGTTCCTACATTCGCAAGATTTCAATTAGATTTTGGACATAAAGGCAATCGAGAAGAGTTAATTTCTACAATTACAAAAGTGTTTACTGGCGAATATAAAGTATGTGGAAGTTCAATTCAGATTAATAAAAAGAATAAGATCATATTAAATCTTGGACTCGAAATTCCAAAAAGACTTACTGAATTAGATGAAAACACAGTAGTTGGAGTCGATCTTGGGTTAGCAGTTCCAGCTGTATGTTCTTTAAATAATAATCAGTATAAGAAAGAATATATTGGTGATGGAGAAGCTTTTGTAAAACAGAGAGGTAAAATTCAAAAAGAAAAACAGAGATTGCAAAAAGCATTAAAGCTTTCAAAGGGCGGACATGGAAGAAAGAGAAAAATGTTAGCTTTAGAAAGATTTAAAGAAAGAGAAGCAAATTTTGTAAATACTTATTGTCATAGAATTAGTAAAAAAGTTGTTGAATATGCACTAAAGAACAATGCTAAATATATCAATATTGAGAATTTAAAAGGGTATGATTCTAGTAAATTTATTCTGAGAAATTGGAGTTTCTACCAGCTTCAGCAAGATATTACATATAAAGCAGAAAGATATGGTATTGAAGTAAGAAAAATCAATCCTGCATTTACTTCTCAAGTATGTAGTTTCTGTGGGCATTGGGAATCTGGACAGAGAATAAATCAGAAAACTTTTAAATGCGGAAATCCAAATTGTAAGAGTCATAATCTCAAATTTTTCAATGCAGATTATAATGCTGCAAGAAATATTTCAATGTCAACATTGTTTACAAGTGACAATTATAAGTTTGGAAAAGAATCTTTGCAAAAAGCAGTAGATTATTACGGAATTGATTTAGAAATTGATTCTGAAGACCAAGAAATTGCTTAAATTATCGACTGTATATGGCATGTTTTGGATGAGGTGCCGAACTTCATCGATCATAGAATATATGATTATGCCAAAAGTGAGGTGTGAATAGAAATGCACTCACTAAAATTTGTGTAACTAGACAGAACGTAAAGTTTTGCATTGTATACATAATAAAGATTTGAGGTTTGAAAACTATTAAAAATTACACAGATACAAAACGGTTCTAGTGATCAATTCAAACATTCATAAGTTTTAGAATCATTAGAAATTATATA
>OGTL01001532.1_pt1 | contig 20087 bp, 18 predicted proteins | sample 1553601 | NCBI WGS metagenome assembly OGTL01 (sample SAMEA2580112, study PRJEB22360) | human gut metagenome | biome: human gut; feature: human-associated habitat; material: faeces | place: Denmark | collected 2008/2010 | reverse complement strand
TGATAAAAGAATGCGGCATAACAAAGAACATTAGCTTCCACTGCGCAAGACATTTAGATTTTCTTTTCTTGTTGAAAATCAAACATTTAAAACAGATATTATCTTAAACAGGTAACGATTTAGAAACGAGCAGACTACGTCTATCCGCTATATTTTGCATCAAGTCTGAAGAACGCTTTATTATGATACAAAAATACGATTTTTTTATTTTATCTGCAATTATTCTTTCGGTAATTAACTATCAATGATATAATTCTACTATCTCCAAAAGAGACTCTTATTCATGCTTATAAAGTTTGAAACAGTCATTTAGGACTGTACAAATGGAATCTGTTTCTATTTTCCAGTTATCGCTCATTTTTTATTAGCGGACAATAATATTGAGAGCTCAAAACCGACAAACAGACCTATCGTGCAGAAACTTCTTTTCCAACTCGTACTATCTTATATCTTTCCCTATAAGAAGCTACATGGTGTAGGATGTGAAAAAACAGATTGAAAAGATGACTTATTCAGGAGAAGGTATGTGAGGTAAGTCATGCGTCTTCCTTACGGACAAGTTCCTTGTGCTTCCCAACCAGTTCAGGGAAATTCCGTTTGAGAAACTGACCGAACGAGCAGACATTGAAGCCAAACCGCTGAGCCAGCGATGCCACACTTTCGGTCGTGGTGGCATAGAGCTGCATGGCTTCGCTGTATCTCTCCATGCTGCGACGCGAGACAAGCTTACCGTTATCCGTTTTGACCATTCCCTGCATGGCATACAGCTCCGGCTCGTGTTCCTTCAGGTAGGAACGGAAAGTCTCGGGGTGCAATCCGAACTCGGCGGCGACCTGGGCGGTCGGCAGTCCGCTTTCCTTCAGCCGGCGAATGGCATCGGCGTATTTGGCCTGGGTAGCCGGATTGTATTTCCGGATCTGTGACCAGTCCACGGGCTGACCCTCTTCATAAGAAACATTCTTGCGCTTACATATTAGGTCCAGGTGCCACCGTTGCAAGTGTTCGTAGAAACCTTTTTTGGAGACCCCTGTCTTTCGGGCTATCTGGGCTGCAGACATGGGAGTCGTACTGAAAAGTTGCACTGCTTCCGCATACTTTTCCACCAGTTCCTGCGAAGGAGCATGGACGGTACCCCGACCGGTGATTTCACCCCTGCGCTGACTACGCAACGCCTTTTCGCGTATCCTGATGCGCTTCTTCACCAAATCCTTGTGATAGAACAACAGATGCTGCTCCAGACCGGTGTAGGACAAGCCGCACGAGTCGGCTACCTCCTGTACCGTCAGATAAGAATTGCCCCGCAGGAGCTTGAGTGCTTCGGCATACTGCTCTTTGCAGGCACGACGTGTACCGCGTGGCAGACCGTCACTGATTCCCAGCCACTCGCGTGTCTTTTCACGCCATTCGATGATATCGGGATAGTGGGTGCGCAACTGCCTGCCGAGGTTGGTCCCTTCCAGACCGAACATGCGGGCAATCTGCGACACGTTCAGCTCGATATGCTCCATACTGCCACATGCCGCAATCGCATCCTTGTATTTGATCCGCGTAGCGGGCAACTGTCCCCGGAGCGGTCCCAACTTAGTGTGCCTGGCTTCCTCCTTGTCGCACAGAATGGCATACCGAGCCAGCAGCAGTTCGCGGTGATACTTGGTCAGGTAACACCGGAAGCCCGACTCTGTCACACCGCAGATGCGGCAGATTTCCCGACCGGAAATTTCGGTAGATGCGTACATTTTAATCGCCCGGCGGTATTTCTCTTCCGTCTTGGGTCTGACTCCCCGAAAGCGGTTGCATTTTCCGGATTCCCTGTCCGGTGTATCCTGTTCCTTTTTCATGCCGCATCCGCCGTCATTTCAGATGAAGGTTGAAATGATACACACTGTTGCGGTTCAGCTGATAATTGCGGTTCTCCACACCGGGCTGGTCATTGCACAAATGCACCGTGGCATTGGGTTTCATCTGTTCCACTTTCCCGGAAGAGAGCCCCTTGTCAGCATACCACATCTTCAAACACAAGGCCTTGTCTTCCGTCAATGCCGAATTGGGGGCTGCATACAGATAAATCGTAGAGTTCTGCAGTTCATCCAGCGTCGGCACTTCGTAAGCACTCTGTTTTACATATTCTCCCGGCGAAATACCGGTCGGAAAAAGATTGGCTTTCAGTTCCAGATTCTCCAAAAGGATGTAAAGGGATTTATCCTGTTGAATTTTCGATTCGTCGAACGAAAACGCTATCTCCAGCCGCGAAATGATACGTCCCAGCGAGATAGTGATGTCGCTGTGCGAAGAGACCTCTCCCCGATAGTAGCCGAACATGTAGATATCACGCACATGGCCGGCCTCCAGTCCCGCATCGTCACCCTGACCCGGAGTCATGACATAAGGTATCTGTATGGAGTATTTCTTGAACTCGTCAAAGAATACCGTACCGTCGTCCAGCATCGAACCTATCATCGTCTCGACCTGTTCCTCGGTCAGGTTGGCTATCAGGCAGACCGTATATTCCTCACCCTTCACAACCGGGAAATCCTCGACAGGAAGCGTGGTGTTCAACAGTCCGTTGCCGTTCGCATCCTTTAGGTTGATGTACTTATAAAGTTTCTGCTGACCATCCTTTACCGGAAATTTTCCCAAAACACCTTCCTTCACATCGAAGACCAGCACCGTCAGCGAATAGATGGAATTTTCGTATTCGGGCGGAAGCGACTGATCCGCACGGGTATCGGCATAAGGCACCTGTTCTCCGACCAAAGTCATAGGGGCTGTGGAGACTCGGATATACGCAGGAACTTCGTCCTCGCATGCCTGAAAGGTGTTTTCTTCGCAGGCCGTCAGCAGCAGTGAGGCAGCCAGGAAAACAGTACTGATTGTATAATGGAAACACTTCATAGCTCTTCTATTTTACAGTTCGATTGTTTGTCGGAAAAAACGGAATCTCGGCATCCCATGACACACTTTCCCAAAGCAATGCCGCCACACCTTGGTTGATGGTGACCTTGCCCCGGTAATGGTAGGAATAACCGGCGCGGAACATCTTGCGGTTCAGCATCATTTCAAACTGGGTCGGATTACCGTTGACCTCGATATTGAAAAGCACAATGAGCGGTGTGGCCACGGCATCCGTAGGCAGGATATGCGTCTCCAGGGCAATGCGGTTGTTGGTCGATACCAATGGTTCCTTCAGATAGACCAGGGTATTCTTGTTCCCCGGGTGGGCAACGAGTGTATCTGCCGGAGTGCAGAGGGTCCAGTTCCAAGGTGCACTGTCTTCGCCAGCCTTCGAATATCGGTTCTGCAGTCCCGAGAGTTCGACCCCGATGGGCATCATCTTCAAGGTATGGACAAAGGGGTCTGAATTGTCAGAATAGATGGTGAATTTGAGTCGGGCGGTCTGGTTGATGAGCGGATCAAGCTCGACCAGCTGGTCCATATTATTCTCTTTCAATTCCGTCACCGTCGTCATGCCGGAAGTTTCCTTATAGCGTGAGTCGTTCGCTATAATCCAGTCTCCGTTGTCCAGATAGAGCGACAGCTCACCCGATTCGGTCTGGCGGGCAAGTTCGCGTGCCGGCCCCAAGGCGCGGAAGATGTATTTTCCGGCAGGGAGATAAAGTGGTGTGTCGTAATCCGATTCCGGATTGCCATCCTTATCAACCTTGCACGGAATCATGCTTCGTCCGCTTACGCGATAGGATTTGACCGTAATGAATCTGGGAGCATTAAGTGCTTCATCTTTTATCTCGTAAATGGCTACCCAAAGCGTGGTACCGTCCGGTATCGGGGTCGGCTGGTAAGGCAACAATGTTCCATCCGAATCTGGGTCCATAGGTATATCCGCATACTCCACACGAAGGGCACTGCTCTTCAAGTCGGACAAAGGTGCCCCATAGGTGCCTGACTGACAAAAATTCACCTGTACCGTTCCTTCAGGAGCCGGATGGAGCGATGGGTCATCCTGGCTGCAACCGGCAGCAGAAAGAAGCCCAATAACCACCCAGGCTTTTACCGTATATTTTCGTATATTATTCATCATCTTTCTATTGTCTGTTAGGTTGATAAGTCGATTCACGCACCAATCGGATCTGTGCTCCGGTACCTTTACGGTCAACAGCAGGGAAAATAAACTGATTGTTCCGTACCGTACCGCCAATCTTGATTCGGAATGTCTTGAAACCGTCACGGTCTTGTTCTTCCGATGTGGCGAAAATCACTTCCTTTCCGAAAATTTGGAAATTACCGGCTTCCCATTGGTGATCTCCTATAATTCCATTGATAGGAAGATAGAGCACGGCTACCGGACGGGTCCAATCGAACTTCCGGTAATAGTTGGGATCATTCTCATGCCGGCTGAGCCGGTCTTTTGCCGTGGCCGTGAAACGCTCAATGACCAGATAGTAGAGGTCAACTCCTTCTTGGACTCTTTCAATACGCCATCGCATACGGTAAGCCTCGTTGGTTCCTACTTTCTTGATACCGTAAATCGTACCCCAAAGCGTTGATTTGTGGTCGCCATTTGTTTCATGAATAGGTTCGCCTGTTTCATCCTCATAGCGTCGGCTGATCAGGTATTCGGAATGATAATTTCCGTAAGGGTCACCGGTCTGTTTGATAACAGTTCCATTGGTGGGACCACTTTCCGATTCATATTTGTCATCTGACGGATAATTGGGATAATTCGGATCATTGGGCACATGAATGTAGATGACATCCACATCATCATCCTTGTAAAAGTCCTCCGATTTATTATTGCCGATATTGCCCGGACCATAGTATTTTAAATTCTTTAGAAAAGTGATATTTCCGGCATGAGGGGTTGTCGGCATGATACCAAAAAATTCCTGCTGGGTAGGAAGTCGCCAACCCGGAGGAACAGGCTGGTCTTCTACCTTATCCCATAGATGTGAATCTTTCAGTCCTTTGACTGCATATCCCAAAGACTTGCCATTGGCAACACCTTCATTGATGTCTTCCGGCTTTAAAATAAAATGATTTAAGTCTGTATTCCAATCATCTTCATGCCAACGTCCATCAGCATGTGATACGACCGGATAAACCTGTGTTCCATCCACCAAATTATCCGTTAATACCCCGTTGTTATTCACCATCGGAAAATACGGGATGTTCCGACCGAACTGGTAGAAGAATCCGGTACATTTCTCATATCGTGATTTGCTGGCAGGGAAAAAGTCCTCGGCACCTAAGTTGCGATCAGACCAAATCAGGTTGTCAAACAGCATGGTATTGCCCAACGCCTGCTCTTCAAATCCTTCGCCGTCTTCCCAGCCGTCCGTTTCCCCGTCAAACCACGGATAAACCATGGGAGTAAAAAGGATGATTCCGTCTTCGGCAAACACCATCCGCAGCATGTAAGCGCAGTTCTGATGGAATACCAACGGAGTATCATAGGCTCCGTTTTCGCCCGGTTCCATGCGATCGTTCAAAGCGACTCTTACGATATGCAGGCCAGCCTCGTTTGTATCATTGGAAAACTTGTCGGCATGCTCGCCACTTATCACCAATTTCATCGTAAGACGTGCAGGCCGTTCCATGTCCGAGGTTGGCAGTATGTAAGACTCCAGATAGTCTTTTTCTGTCGGTTCAATCTCTTTTCCTTCGGGTATGCTGTTCAATGTCCGGTTGACTGGTTGGATACCGGCTGCAGGCTGCCCGTATTTGCCTTCGCGAATGTCGTAGGTCAGCTCGTCATACACACCTTCGATGGCCACCTCGTGCAGCTTCAGGTCAAACAAGCCGATAGACTTACCTGTTGCTTCATCCTTTTTGCCTTGCTGGATAACCTGTACACGGATACGGGAAAGAATGTGCTTGAACTCCAAGACCGATGAAGTCTTGCCTGCCTTGCGGTCGTAGTCCAGGTGGGCACGAAGATAATCGGGATAACCCTTTTCCGAACCGGGAACATAAGAAACCTTCACTTGGGGGCGTTCACTTGTTCCCATTGCCGAAAGAAGATTTTCCGACACCGACGCATCTTCGTAAGGAACACCGTCGGTAAATCCGTAGGCTACGAACCTGTCACGCATCAACTTGGCATATTGCTGCTCCATTTCCACGTAGTGACGTACAGATTCTTTTCCGAACACTCCGTTCGTCTGACCGAACAGATATTTGTCATTTCCGTCGTATGCCCACAGGCGGTATCTTGTGTTCTCCGGGAAATGGCTGTTCGGGGGTACACTCCGTGTCAGCAGTTCCCCCTTGCGGGCTGTCAGCCGGTCAGCGGTTCCGCTGAAAGGGTCCGCCAGTTCGTCGTTCTGGCAGGAAGCCAGTGCACAAAGCATTCCGACCACGCATAAGGCTGTATAGGCAAATCGTCGCATCATCTTCTCCTTTCTTTTTCTGTAACTTCCGCTTCACTCCCTGAGGATACCGGATGAATCGGGTATTCATGCAATTCCTCACTGTTCCAAGGCACCGCTTCCGCCCGAAGTGCCACTCCGGTCCGGTTGAAAGTGATGGTTACCTTGTATTCATATCCCGGCAAGAACTTGTCTCCCGTGTGGGTGCTCCATGTATCTATGGGGTCGAGCATCCATGTTTCTGTAGTGTATGCCCCGGTATCACCTCCCGACTGGGCATCGTACAACTCTGCCGTCACTTGAATGCCCAACTTCGGCTGGGCTTCGGCAGGAATTCCTACCCATTCTCCCTCTATGGGGTCGAATTGGCCTGAGGCTTCTCCGTATGCTATGCCCTTTGACAAGACGTAGCAGGTACCCAGTGTGACAGCCTCGTTCGGCGGTATGATGGGCTTGTGTTCCAAAACCCTGTCAGCATATGGATAAGGCATTGTTTCGGATACGGTATAGGTGGTATAGTCCCGGGTATCTATGTCACTGTCTCTGGTATACAGTTTCAGTCGGGTTGGGATAACCAGTCCGTCCTCTTCGCGGGTCGGTTCTATGAAGGCAATCCGGATATTCCGCACACCCACCATACCGACCATATCGGGATTACGCTCGCCGAGGAACGTCAGTTTGGCTGTCAAATGCCTGAATTTCAGTTCTTTTCTTTCCTGAAGGAATGTGTTGTCCGATTCGTCGTCTTTCTTCATGCTGGCCGAATGCGCCTCGCAGCCGTCACAGGACAGCAGGTCCACACTGCCGTCCGCAACCTTGATATCCAGCTCGGTAAAACCCTTTCCCGTCACAGGTGTAAGCACATTGTCCGGTGCATAACCGGTGGCATGAATCTTTCCGAAATTGGAAGGATAGGTATAGGGTGTCTCATAGAAGACGTGCCTGTCGAAGGTATAATGGTTGATCTCCTTGTCGAGAAGCACGGTAAAATTCGGTTCTGCATCCGCTTTGCCCTGCATCCATGCACCGTGAAAGACATTGTTGTTCCAAAAGAGAAGACGTCCGGACGGTCCGCTATTCAGCATCGATTCTGCCACCACACGAGTATGTACTGCAATGGGCATACCCTCGGATTGGGGCACCTCGTCCGACCACTCGTCTCCGGAGTGGCAGGCCGCCAGAGAGAGACCTGCCAGCCCGACAAAAAAAGTATGTATCGTTCGCCTCATAGTCTGTAAGTTAATTCAATTCAACATTTGCGCTACCACCTTCTTTCCATGCTTCCACACGGGTATGTACCTTGATGTACTCCGGTTCGGAACCGGTCCGCCCCGGTGTGGCGAAAGCGTCCACGGTCAGAATGTAATAGATATTCCGTTCCACCTGTCCATCCGCATAGGTCGGAGCTGCATCAGCTGGCTTGTCGGTAGCTTTTCGGTTATCGACATAGGTATAGTAGTAACCCCGTCCGCGCGGCATCGCTTTGAAGGATGCCAATTTCTTTGGGCCGTCTTTTTCTGTCCATTTTCCCAGTTCGACAGCTATGGTCTTGGCTGCACCATAGGTATAGAACTCCGTTTCACCCTGTTCGCCCACTACGGAGAGATAGGTATTCTCCGGATAGCCGCTTTTGCTATCATCATAAATTCCGTCTGGCTGGACTTCATAATAGTACGCCAGCGAAGCGGTGAGGATGGCCCAGGATACCTTTTCTGATGGGGAGGTTATCCGTACGATTTTTTCAGGAAGCGTAGTTTCACTGCTTCCTTTCGCAATCAAATCCTTGATGGTGCTTTTCATTTCCGGAGTCAAATCCGGCAGTTCCTTCACATTCATCCGATCGATGTAGTCTGCCATTTCTTTTTCGACAAACAAATCCTTGGGCGTAAACTTGGCTGTGATACTCACATGGGTAATCATCGGCCACGGATAGTTGTAATTGGCCAGAATCACTTTGGTGGCTTCATCGGTCAGAGACAGGTCAAATGTGTTTTCGGGGCAATACAGCCCTTCGTAATAACATTTTTTATCATTGATGCCATTGGGCATTCTGTTTTCCTCATAAGGCAGTGTCTTGACATAGAACCGGCTCTGCTGGTTGAGAGTCTGTACTGCATGGTAAAGAAAATTCTCTCTCAGATATTGAGGAACAGGAGTCCCACCTTCCCCGATGGAAATATTGTCCTGCAAGTTCTTGTTGGGGTCTTCATAGTAATACAGTTGTTGATCTGCAATCCATGTGGCCCGCTGCATAATGTAGGATTTGCGGTTGAGTCCGTTGACCAGAAAGCGCACATCACCCTGGCGTATCCATCCGCGTCCTTCCAAACCCTTCGTCAATACACAATATTTTATATCCTGTTCAGCACCTCCTACGAGATCCTGTCCTTTTGCCACCTTGCATGTCACCAGCATCTTGGCCACGTTTCTTTTGAGGGCAAACGATTCGGAGATGCTGTATTTGTCGTTGTCCTCAGTCAGCATCAACTGGTGGCCCTCCGTGCAGAACATGGCGATGTCGTTCCGTTTGTAGGCAGCATCCGGAGTGTCATCGAGGCCGATGCCTCTGCCGGGTGCATATTCTTCTGCCAGACTGCCATAATTGTCTTGTTTCTCATTTACAGGCACTGCGTATTCCTTGTTGCCGTCGGCAAAGCATTCTGCCTGCTTTTGGGAGAGGTTGACACCGATGTACACCTTCTTGAGTCCGGTCATCAACCGGTTGGATCCTCCATGGTTGATTTTGAACGTCACTGTTCCGTCGGGTGCAGCACCCGGATAAGGAACCCGAAACCATGTCTTCGGGTTCTGTCCCGCGGGGTTGCCTTCGTTGTCCAAATCCTCGAAAAAGAGACAAACCGAATGAATTGCATTCTCGTTCTCAACTCCCGGGCGGGTTGTTTCTTCATCACTGCCCGATGTCGTGCGTGTCATTCCGGTGTTTTCGTTCAAAGACAGCTTCAACGAAAAACATAGCTCACCCGACATGGGAACCGGAGAAGGATCGGCAGGTTTCGCCATAAAATTCTCCTCCTCCGCGCAACTGCTCAGAAGCGACACCAATGCCGCTCCGAGCATGAGATTGCGTATCCTATCGGTCATTGTCTTCATTTCACGTATATCTTAATCAATTATTCAGGACCGTTCCGGGGCATTGCCCGGTCGGAATCGGTCTGATACTTTTTTCTTCATCTTCTCAGTCTGTGCCGAGTTCTCCTTCATTGAGGCGGATTACCCAGCCGTTAATGATAATCTGTGTCTTGAGCCACGACAGGTTCTTGTCGAGGAAGAAGACAAGTGTATAGGCATCGTTGCGGTCGAAGAACTGCTGGTCGGTCAGCTTGCTTCCTTCGGCGCGTCGCAACAGCAGGTAGTCCAGCAGGGGGATGTCAATCACCGGCTCGTCGTCCGTGGTGCGGTGGATCCGCAGGCGTGTGGGGTTGCCTTCCACCAGACGTGAGGTGCTGAACTCTGCAAAGGCCACCGTAGTGGCTCCCGTTCCGTCCGGCTGGCCGCCTACGCCCTGTTGTCCCGTTGAGTAGGGACGGTAGGTCAGTGTGCCATTGGGTATGGGCAGGTTGTCATGTCCCAGACGGCTGTTGTCGTCTGTAATCGCAAAATCAAAATGTTTGTCATCCACCGGATTTCCGTTGATCTGCTGCAGAATGATACGGATGCGGCGTGTGTCCTTAATCAGGGATACGGTATGTTCCGTGTAGTCTTTTTCGACGATGATGTCTGCCGCTCCGTGCCACAGCGGGTGCAGTTCACTCTTCGAAACCATCTCTTCGTGGTTCAGTTCTACGTGTGTGTCCTCCTTGACCGTACACGCTTGCGGACCGGTGAAAGATTCCCCGTCGAGTCCAGCCCATGCAATCAGGTGGTATGAACCGGGTTCGAGGTCCAGTGTCATGCGCCATTGCGGATTGCGCAAAGCCTCTCCGCTTTCTGTCCGGGTGGCGATGTATTTTCCTTCATCGTCGAAGATATAGAGCGAAACAAGATCCACCGATGTAGGAAATGCGTCGGCTGCTCCGCCGTTATCATCATAGATCAAATACTCGAAGCGAATCCCGGTTCCATAGAGGCAATCGGATAGGTCTTCATCGATCAGCGAGGAACAGGATGAGAGGACCCACGCCAGCAGACAGCACATCAGTCCCTTCACAGTAGGCAAACACCGGATTATATGTCGCTCTTCACTTTTCATATTCAATAATTTGAGTGTCGTACTAATACCACAGATATTTCCCGGAAATGGGAAATATCTGTGGATTATAAAAGTAATTTATGGGTTAGAGTATGATATTGTTGTTGTTGCGAACTACCCAAGGCATGATGGTAACATTAACATTCAAGTACATCTTGCTGCTTTCGTCAGGAATATTGGGATCAATTTCGTCAGTAGGTTCGCCAAGACCTGAAACTGCTTTAACATCCAGTTTGTAAGCATTGTTACGAACGATGGCAAATTCCATTGTACCCATTTGTTCAGCATTACCGTTGTCCATGTGTCTGATCCAATACTTGTAGTAGCAGGTAGCGCCGCCAGTTTGAGTGTCACCTGTGAATGTTTCAATCAATTTTTCGTCAGTCAAACCGTAGAACTTCTTTACCTCCTCTTTATCCTTATACAAGACATTTCCATAGCGGTAGAAGTTGCTACCAGCTTCATAATTTTGTGCCTCAAACTTGTTTTCTTCCTGATTCAAAACATATACTTGCTTGGGAGTATAGGTAGCCTTGAAGATGATACCGGTTGAATAACCATTCAACTGTGCATCCTGTGTAGTCGTATTTTCCATGCAGTATGCCAAAGTCTCATGTTCTTTAGTTTCGATAGAAAGAGTTTGATATTCAGTAGAGTTATCAGCATACGCCTTGCCTTCGCCGAACCAGTTTGTAAAGAAATCAGGGTCTTCTGTTTCTGTTACTGTCTTCGTCGTAAAATAAGGGTCAATTACATAGTTGTCAATTTTTTGAACTCCGCTACCAAAATCAGGAGCACTCTGCCAATTACCATCAGCACCAGCCACTTTGCGGAAGTAGTAAGCATCGTTGCGCAAGTTCACCAGTTTATATTCCTTCAGTGTTACAGAAGCAACTACTGTTTGATCTTTCTCGTTCAGAACGCTATAGGTGTTATTAGCATTTTGAGCCTTGTAGCAGATTTTAGCCGCAGTGCGTTCAACAGAAACTTCCAAACTAGCAGCCTTATCAGCCGTATTATTATCCGCAGATGAAAGCGAAAAATTATCAGGCGTACGGCTTGTCATCAGGAATTTAGTATTCTCTTTGTTGAAAACTGCATCTGTGTTGACCGTTTTCTGAAGGAATTTTTCGAGCGTGATTCCTTGGCCTGCACCGCTGACACTACCGTTCATCACAGCGTAAACTCTCATATTCTCGCCTTCGATGCCCACTTTGATAGGGGCATTGGTCGTGTAAACAACATTTTTATCTTCTACCTGTTGAGGATTGAATTTAGAATTTTCCATTGTCAAGACACCCTTACAAGTTGACGTTTTATCATATCCGTCGAAGAAATAGAGGGTAATGTCATGGAATTTGTTTTCATTTTCTGAGCCCACCTCAAGTCCATCTCCTGTTTCAGGATCTGTTTTTGTCAGTGCTCTACCCATGGCATCTGCACCACCCGGCATGGCAATACGGATTGTCGCATAGGTTTCAGCGTTACCAAGGATACCCTGACCGCCCGGAGTCGTGTTATCCAAACCTTCATCGTTGCTGCATGAGAACAGCCCCATAGCCATTGTAATGGCTGCTAAATACTTGAATTTCATGTTCATAATAAATTTGTTTAATTTAAAAGATTGTTGTTTTCCACTTTTTTCTCTAACTCTATCAGGTTGTGTTCCGCTGCGCTGACTCCAAGGTCGCGTGCCTGTTCCAGCAAGGTGCGGGCAAGGTCGTAATCGCCGCGCAACAGAGCCAGCACGCCCCGGCTGTGTACCGCTTCGGGCGAGTCTCCGGCTTTCAGCAGATAAGCTTCCGCCTTGTCATACACCCCGTCGATGATGGCTATGTTGGCAGCATTGAGGTTGGCAATCGGGTCTTCCGGATACATGCGTACCGCCACATCGAAGACCTGGTTAAACTCTTCGCTACCGGGAGCGTATTCACCGGAAACAACGAACATCTCATGCAGACTCAACTTCTGCGGACGAGTCTTGATAATCTGTTTGGCTTCCTCTACGTCGAAGCCGCGTATGGTATAGTGAATTGTATAATCGGAATGACGCAAGGCAGGGAACCACTCGCGCAGCATATAGCGATAGGTAGAACCGTCACCGGCACTGCGCAACAGCTGTTCACGCCGGTCGGGAGTCTTCGTCGTATCATTGATGATGGCCAACATCTGCTCCTTGTCCTTCAAGTCGGATGCCAAGACCTTGTTCCGCAAGCCGTCCCAGTCTTCCGGAGTGGAAGTTACGGCTATGAGTTTGTCTTCAAACTGATAAAGACCGCGTACATAATCCTTCAGTGCCATGGTACGCCCTGCAGCCAGCCGTGTGTTGAGTGCATAGGTGCCCTCGGGTGACGCATAGCCATGGATGGTTATCTGACGGATGGTGAGGTCCCGGTCGTTCTTCACCCGGTCGATTGTTTCGCGTATCTTGGCGAGTTCCGCCGGATTGCCCCGGTAGGTGGAATCGATGTTCGTACGGTTCACACGGAAGTCAAGAAAGGCCGTACCCTTTTCGCTGCGTGACTTGACCGCTTCAGCTTTTGGTTCGACATAAGCCAGCAAAGGCTTTATCCGGTACACCTCCGGCAGCAGGTTGAGCTGCATCAGGTCGGTCTCCCGGTTTTCCTGGGTATAACCGCCACAGCCGCACCATTCCTCGTCCACAGTCAAGGTGGCCCCGTGCATCCATTTCTCATAGGGTACCATCACACGATAAGGCACGGTCTGCTTCTTGCCGGGACGGAAACGCAGTTCTTCGGCATCGGCATATTCGGGGTATTTGCGACGTTCGCGTTCATACATGATATGCTGGCGCCGTCCGCTGACGATGACCGGACGCAGGAATAAGGTGTCCGTACCGTCAGAAATAACCGGAGTAAGCGTCAGGAATCTGTTGGACGGCAGTTGCAGCGAATCAAGGTCAAAAATCATCTCTACGCTGACCTGCCGGTTTTCCTTCTTCGCTTTCAGTTCTTTGATATGTATTCCTCCTTTGGCGACTTTCTGCGCCATCAGCTGTGCCGGTAGAACTGCCGTTATAGCAGCAGCCAGCACCATGTACAGTATGGTGTTTCTATTTTTCATCTTTATAGATTTTTAGAACAGGTAAATCAGGCTGAGTGCGGCTTTAGTCGGACCGAAATAGTGTTTGCTGTCTTCACCGATTTTTTTCCCGCATTTGTGACACAAGTATTTGTCATACTTCAGATAGGCGTATCCCAAGCCTATGCTGGCTTCGAAGTTCCAGTGTTTGCTCAGCATCCATTGGTAGCCGTATGACAATCCGGCTCCGGCAAGCCATCCTTGGTAGCGATGGTCCATGATGGCGCGATTTTCTATCGAGCCGAACATCTTGCCGTTATGGAATCCCCAGGGCAGCATACCGCCCCAGTTGTAGTGCGCCCAGTGTGCATGAACACCGAAAAAGTGCCCATTGTAACGTTCGCACGTCCACCAGCGAAATTCAGGCTGAACAAGGATGTGCTTCATCTTCATGTTGTCACGAAAGTTCCACGGATTCAAGTTGCCGGAGACATCAAGCGTAATGCGCTTGCTAAGGGCAACTTCGATACCGAGGTTGATGGTAGATGTGGCATCGTAGAGCAGGTTGGTCTTGAGTCCTACTTTCTGACAGAAAGCCGGAGACAAGCAGCCGGCGAAGAGGACCAGCAGTAGAAGAATCCGTTTTTTCATATTCATTATCATCTTTTTTTTCAAATGCGAATAATTATTTTCTATAACTATTTACTTTTTCAAAAGTCATCGCAAGCGATCGTGCCATTGAAACACCGTGATTACTCCGTCTATGTTTCCTAAGCAAAGATGTTTTGCCAGAAAAAGACACTTCTCTTTGCAAGAGTAGATGATGCATGACTTTTATTCTGAAAATGAGGGTTTTGTGTTGACTTTTTTACCCTATTTGCTCAACAACCGACTTATCTCGCTTAACAAAAACGGTTGTGCAAAGAACTTTTTCGGACATTTTATTGGCTTATCTGCAATATTTTTCATACTTTTGTATTGTTAAGTACTTCTCTTGCAAAGAGATAGTACACTCTTGCAAAGAGAGAACTACCATTCGCTCAACAATCCTATCCTTATAGAGATTTCAATATCAGACTGTTTGCCCTGTCTATAACCATATTGTCCAATGATGCCAGATAAATCCGGGTGGTAGCTTCGGAATCGTGCCCCATTCCTTCGCTGATGACCGACAGCGGAACATTTTTGCTTCTGGCGGCACTCGCCCATGAGTGTCGGGCCACATACATCGTTAGCGGCAGCGATAATCCCAAATTCCGACCGATGCTTTTCAGATTCCGGTTTATATTATGCCCGGCATAGATGTACTGTGTCCGTTCATTCTTCTTTGAGTGTGGCTTGATAATGGGCAACAGGTAGATGGAACTTCCCGTATCATATTTATCCACAATCTCCTGCATGGGCTTTTCCCATCTGATGAGCAACTGCTGCCCAGTCTTTCGGCGGCGATAGGAAAGAATGCCGTTTGCTAGGTCTTTCTTTTTCAAGTACGCCATATCCACAAGCGACATACCACGGGTGTAGAATGAAAAGAGAAACATATCCCTTGCAAAGTCCGCAGATGGATTAAGCGACAAATCCATTTCCTTGATACGCCTGATAGTCTTTAACGGCACGGCTCTCTTTACGGTCTTATCCACTCCTGTATAGACATGCTTGAACGGGAACCGCTGTGGCATCAGTTCCTTTTCTACAGCCCTGTTATAGACGGCTCTGAGGTTACGCATATAGAAGGATGAGCTGTTAGGGCTTACCCCGTTTGTTTTTAGCCATGCTTCGTATGCCTGCATCATATCTGAATCAATCTTGTCCAACGGCACATCCTTGTCATTACTGAACCTGCGAAAACTGTTGAGGGAGGTGGTATATGTTTCGGAAATCCTTATCTTACCCAATTTTATGAGGTTGGCAATCACCTCTTCCATGAATGAGAAGAAGGAATTCTGAGGATTGAAGGAAACAAATGCTGACACCACATCATCGGAGGTATAGGGATTACCGTTATATTCCAACGATGCCATGATCCGTCTGAACTTTCGTGTATCATTCGCTACCTTATCCCTTATCTCCGACAAATAAGCCTTTCTTGTTTCATCAAAACGGGGCATTACTATCTCTGATAAATTGCCGTTCCACTCGCTTTCATAAATCCGGTAGCCCGTTTTCACTTGACGGGCCACACGGTTATGAATCACTTGATAGAATATCGTTCCTTGTCCACCCTTTACAGTGGAGGTGCGGAACTTGATTTTCACGCTTGCCATAGGTTCACTTCTTTTGTTTGTCCGTCTGAATGGGCTTGTCCTTGATGGACGTTGCCTTATTTTCCAACTCCTTTGCAGCCTGTTCTTTCAAGCGTGCCTGCTCGGCAAGCGCGGCTTGTTGCCGGACGGCATCCTCGTATGCCTCCACGTCCTCGCGTATCTGTTCAATCCCGGCCTCGTCACGGTTCAGTTCAAAGAGATTTTCAAGTTCCCCGATCTGCCCGGGTGAAGCTTCGCCTTTCATCTTTATATAGCGGTATTTCAAGTCATTGTCTGAACAGTCGTTGTCAAGTTGTTTTCCTAAACAGAAAGCCACAGATACAACTATCGAGTACGTTACCAGTATGATCAGGGTCCAGAATATATAAGGTGTATCTATGCTGATGCTGTGTCTGTGACAGACAACATCGGGTTCCTCCATCCTGTTCCTGACGGAAGTGGAAAGCGATTCCATCTTCTCCGATATATGCAGGATGGTGTCTTTCTCTGTTTGGGCGAACCGTTCCAGGAACTCGTTCTGATTCTTGTGGTACGCCTGCTGTTCGCTTTTCAATACAGACAGGGTTTCCATGAACTTGTCCGGCATGGAGTTCCTTTTCAGCAGATTGGCGGTATCGCCCTTGATCATGACAAGAGCCTCCAGCACACGTTTGAAGCCTGTCTTTAAGGCATTCAGTTCCTGTATGACCTCTTGCAGTGCGACCTCGCTTGCCCTGTTGTCCGCTTCGGCATCACCGCCCGCCGATTGAGGCATGGACAGCCCGTTTATCTTGTTTTCGATTCTCTCCAGGCATCCGTAGATGCTTTCCATAAACTCTTCCTGTTTCATAATTTCATTGATTTTAACGTTTTACACTTTAATGATTGGTTGTTTGGGGCAGACTTACAATCCACGCCCTTTACGTTTCTTTTTCTTCTTGCGCTTGCGCAGCAGTTCGTCATACGGTACCTGTTCTTCCGGAACAGACTCGCCAAAAGAAGAATACAACCCCAATCCGTTGCTTTCAATAAATGCCATATTGGATGGTTCCTGTTCCTTCCGGTTGCGATTTGACGGAGCTTGATTTTGCTTTTTAACCTCCAAATCCTGCCTGATTTTCGGACTGTTTCCGCCCAGAATGGCATTCAGTTTGGCAAAGCTGAACTCCCTGCTGATTTGCGAGCCTTTGAAGGTCAGACCGTCTTTGGTAAGGCGTATGCCTTGAATGTCACCGGCGGATTTCATTTTGCCGCCTCTTCCGACAAATTCCAGTTTTATACCCTGCAAGGCCAGACCGACCACAAGTTCTTTCCATGTTCTGGCGCGTTTCAACGCTTGCTTCACGGCATGATGAATCTCGTATTTAATGCGTTCCGAATCATGCAGTTTCGTCACATTGGTTTTGCCTTTATCCTCCGCATAGGTCAGTCCGTACTTGTCTTTAAGTCTTTTGGTGGCAATCTCATTACGCTTGTAATCGCCCTGTGAGGAGATTACTTTACCATCATAACCGATGCGGTTATAGACCAGATGGCAATGCGGATTGTCGGTATGGTGATGCCTTACCAGTATGAACTGGGTGTTCCTGATGCCCATCAGATCCATGTATTCCATCGCTATCTTAGCCATGAATTCATTGCTCAATACCGGCTTGTCTTCCGGTTTGAAGCTTAACGCGATGTGTCCGACGGGCTGTTTTATCTTCGGATTAAGCAGGCACTGGCAGTTGAAACTGTCCGCTATTTCACGGTTATTGCCCAGCAATACGCCATCGGAACCGATGATCTCGGCATTGTCCTTTCCCATCACGTAGCGGATGCAACCGCCAAAGGATTTGCCTTTCTTGATTTTGCCTATCATGTATTCCTCCTTTCCATTTTTTTATATTCGTTCATGATCACTTTCAGTTTTTCGAGCAGTTCCATGACGGCATTCCTTGTCCGGTAGAACCCTGTCTGGTGGGACAGCCTGGCAAGCTGGTTCAGGTTGTTCGCCATTCCCACAAGATTGCGTATGACGGCTGCTTCCTCCGTCGAATGCCTGGCCACAATCCTTGCTTCGAATGCGGCTTCCCGGATGAACTCCGCCAATGTGCGGTTCGCCTGTCTACTGCGGTGCAGCAACCGCTCGTAATCAATCCTGGAGAACTTTACCGTCACGGATTTGGAAAGCTTGCGGATACCACTTGCTTTCGGTCTGCCTCTGGGTCTGGTTTTATCCTTGTCACTCATATTACTTGGTTTACTGTGATTGGTCATTTTACTGTGATGATATGTCCTGCAATCTGCGACCGTTGGGAGCGGATTGCCTCCGCGACTCCGGGAGTGGAGCGAGGTTTTCGGGATGCCCGAAAGATAACCTCGCTAACTCCCGAAACTGATGTTCCGTCCGTTGACCGCCTCTGGCGGGTTCTGAATGCCGGAATGCCATCATTCCATGATGCGGATGGATTTTGCACCGGGTGTCTTTTACAGTTTGCGCCACCGCTCGAAGTCTTCCGAATAGATTTCAAGATGCTGCCGGGCGATATTTTCCAGCAGTCCGGACACGCTCATCCTGCGGCTTCCGAGCTTACGGACATACTCGTCCAGCCTGTCCCTTACCTCGCAGCTCACGAATACGGGCTTGCGGTCTTCTATTCTGGGAACCTGCAGGAATGTGCTGCGGTACTCTTCCAGTGACAGCCTGCGTTGCCTGCCGCTAATCCGGCACTTGGATGCAGGAGCGGAACCGTCTTTCTCTGCCGGCTCCTGGATCCCGGATTGTTCCGTGACTGTCGGCAGGATTTCATTCCCGGCATGGTCAGTAACCTCTCCTGCACTTTCAGGGTTTTCACACTCAGGAAGGAGCTGTGACATTTCCATACCTGTCATAGCTTCCCACCGCTCTTTGTCAAAGCTTTTTCTTGTAGCCATAATCTTTGAATTTTAATAAGTCAATACAGTGGCCTTGGTATGTACCTTGACCGGTTATCGGCAGCAAAGAAAGTGTGTATAGTGCACTGTGTCAAGCAAATGGAGTGAGTGTGGCAATTATGACCGGTTCTGCATTATATGCACCGGACAAACGGTGGCGACTGCTGTGATTTGCCACACCCGCACGGGCGCCCATGGAATCGGACAATGATTTCATGGCGGTATGGAGACTGAATCCAACGGACACTTTACCGGATATAGGATAACCCGTTGCAATCGTACCGGTATACTTGCTGCAGTCAGTTCAGGCAGTAATAATCATATGGCGGCTTTGCTCAGTCTGGTCATACTGTCCACCGGCCATGCAACATGATGACAGATGATGAAACAGACCGTCAGCCGTCTGCAAATCCATTGCAGTGTGATTATTACTGCTTTAATTTGTACCGGGAACAGGAAAGACAGACCGGTGGCTTGCTGCAGCCATGCCACTTGTTCCCTCCTGTCAGATGTATCGGATAAGGCGGTAAGCCGGCTTTGCCTTGGCGGTACAAGATGGAAAAGTATCAAATGGAAGTAAACAATGAGATTATGGAAATAGTAAGTTTTGAAAAAAGAACCTTTGAGGAGATGGCTGCCAAGTTGGATTACTTCGTGCAGCGGATGGATGACCTCTGCCGACAGCACGGGGAGAAGAAGGCAGAACGATGGATGGACAGCCATGCCGTCTGCCGGAAACTGCGTATCAGCCCGAGGACATTGCAGACCCTCCGTGACAACGGCACACTCGCCTTTACCAAGATTGGCAACCGCACCTACTACCGTCAGGAAGACGTGGAACGGGTCATTGTGGATGTGGAAGAGAGACGGAAAGAGGCGAAATGGAAAGGCAAAGGCATTTAGCAGTTTCAATTAAAGACAAACCGTATGAGTAGTGAAATCAGAGAAAAAGACCATGAGTGGGTATGCAAATTCCACTCGAATTTCGACCGGCTTCTGGCTTCGTTCGAAAAGTTGTTCAGCCAACGCCGACCTCCCGTATATGGCGATGAGCTGCTGACTGACAAGGAAGTGTCGCACCTGCTTAAAGTGAGCCGCAGGACATTGCAGGATTACCGAAGCAACGGCATACTGCCCTATATTCAGGTGGGCGGCAAGATTCTGTACAGGGCTTCCGACATAGAGCGTACCCTGATGGACGGCTATAGGGAGGCGTACCGTTCAAGAAAATGAAAATCCATCCCGTTCCTTCTGCCTGCGGCCGCATGAAAAAAGGGACACCCGGAGGTCGGTTCTTCTTCTTCCTTCCTCCGGATGCCCCTTGCTTTTTCTTTCAGGTGTCGGGCTTATTTC
>OGTL01001515.1_pt1 | contig 20236 bp, 20 predicted proteins | sample 1553601 | NCBI WGS metagenome assembly OGTL01 (sample SAMEA2580112, study PRJEB22360) | human gut metagenome | biome: human gut; feature: human-associated habitat; material: faeces | place: Denmark | collected 2008/2010 | reverse complement strand
TGCAGTCAATTTAAAACGAATTTTAAAACTAAAGGGAGAAGTCTGCCCAAATGAGAAAAAATAGGAAAATTCATCTCTCAAAAGGATAGATTTTGCATCCCTCAAAACACTATTTTAGCAATATTTTATTATCAAGGAACATTTTGGCATATATTTGACGCCCTGTGATACTAAACTTACCACTTTTTCAGTGGCGTCCTATAGGTGGGGGAGGATGTCACTCCTCTTCCTGATAATAGAACTTTCCACGAACTCCTTTCGAACCAAAATAATTGATAAATGCATCCGGGTCTTCCTTTTTAATATCCATGATAACTACTCTTGTCGCATCTGAGTTCACCACACTATAAAGCATCGCTTTTTCCTCGTTCTTATAGCAGCCTACCCCCTTAAATAAGGTGGCATCATGGTTTGTCTTTTTCAGAATAATATTGTAAACCTCATCTGGTTTCTTCGTGATAATAAATAAGGTATCCTTATCATATCGCTTGTACATCATATTAATCATCTGTGTGGATGCATACTGGAAAATAATAGAATATAATGCCACATTCATACCATAAATACATCCTGCAATCAAAAGAACGGCTACATTTCCCATGAAAATATAATTCCACACACTGATTCCCTTTTTCTTAGAAATAATCATACTGATAAAATCCGTTCCACCGCTTGTCGCATGGCTATTTAAAATCAGTGCAATCAAAACGCCATTAATAATTCCACCAAAAATCGCAATTAATAATAAATCATCTGTAATAAAATGAGATGGAATCATATCGACGGCAATACTCATTACAAAAATGCAAAGAACCGAACGAAGTGTATACTTTTTACCAACTACCCGGTAACATATCGTTGCCGGAACCGCATTAAGAAGAATACTGAATAATGAATATGGCACACTGATATGTAAAAATGTCCTGCAAATATGCTGTAACAACAGGGAAATTCCAGTTGCTCCACCTGGAAGTAGATTTCCCGCATTAACGAAAACATTAACGTTTATCGCATACAAAATCGAGGCAATGATAACCACAATCGAATCCTTCACATCTCTGCGAATCTCTAACTTATGATACATTTCCTCTCCCATCGTCTGTTTATCAAGAATCTCTGAATCCGAAACCAGTTCCTCTTTGAGTTCTTCTTTTAAATCTTCTCTCAATTCTTTTATTGGCACTTTCTTCATATAAATCCTCCAATCAAATGTATTTTCTCTTTTACCAAATCCCATTATAATACACAATCTCTGTGTTTGATACCTATTTTCAGAAAAATATTCTGTTAGAAAATGCATATTTTTTTCTACACTATGAATACTAAAGTACAAACGAGCCAGCGAACCTTGTAATATATAAAAATGCTTCGTATCACTGCGTTCAAACTGCTCAACCGCAATTTGAACTTGCTCTAAGACGCATTTTTATATATTACAAGGTTCGCTGGCTCTGTTTACTCCAATCCTATAAATCCGTTAAAAGATTGGGGAACGCAAACACGCTCTAGCATTAAATTTGTAATTTCACCTCTCCAGCCAGAGGGCGTCTCCCTTGCCTGCGGCAACTCAGAATTTAAACCTTCACCCTTTCTGCGGTATCTTTTTCTATTGCAATTCTTTTTCCGTTGACCGATACGATTACATTTCCAAAATAGGAAGCAATCACACTTACCTTTGCTCCCTGTACTAACCCCAGTTTTTCTAATAATGACATCTTCTCGTCACTGCAGATATTCCACTTGATGGTATACAGTGTGTTTAAAGATGCATCTACTAATGAATACATGAATAATCCCCCTTCTCTTTTTATACTATTCTACCACGGAAATATTGCTAACACAATTATAAAAAAAGATATTTTTTATCAGAAAACTATTGCAAGTTTTATGTATTGTACATTTATTAGAAAAAACTAATTGAGGTTATGTGTTTATACTTTGTATTGTATAAACAAAGTATAAGTAAATTGCTCCTACTTTCCCTATTCTTATTTTACCCATTACAATCTTACTCATTCTTGATTTCAAAAAATAAAAGATTAGACAAATAGGCTGTTCATAAATGAAACATTTTGTCTTAGAGCGTGTTTGAAAAATACTTTCTGCAAGATGTGCGTTACAATTTGTAGAAGATTTCGCCTGAATGAGGGCGGCGTAGTGGGCTACGGCAACGGAATGTAGGTATGGGTTTCTTTAAAAATTTTTACTTCTTCTGAATATAGCATCCCTTCATCCTCCATATTTATATATAAAATAATGTGTTTGCACATGTTAGTTCTATCTAATCATCATTTTTTTAAAAAGCCGTGTGAACACCGAATTTTCAATTCACACGGCTTTTTTATGTTTTTAGTATACCATTCAGAAAACAGTATAACAAGATAATCTTATCTTTCTTTTAAATCTACCAAATACGCTTCTTTTTCATTTGTGAAAAGTAATTTCTTCTCCTTTTTCGCAATATACATCTCCAGTGTTCCCCGGATTTCTTCTGGGATATCTAATTCTCGATAAATATCCTCCTGCAAATTATAAAGATAATATACATCGTCAGACTCTGTTCCTAATAAAACATACTCTCCATTGACTTGCATTATATGAACATCTTCTGCTTGTTTTAAAGGAATCATCTGCTTTTGTTTTGTGATAAGATTCTCTATTTCCAACTGTTTTTTCTTCGTATCACACCGATACGTCCAGCAGCCTTTGATATCTCCATATTCCGGATATACTTTTACTTTTCCTGTTTGAAAGTCAATATAATTCAGACGATAGAATTCGGTATTGTTTTTGGTAAATGCATCTCCAACAGCGGCAATATGGTCATCATTAATGAAATCATATTCATTGGAAAGTGCGTATCCAGAAAGTCCTTCTAGTTTTCTTTCTGTTTCTTTTTCTGTATCAAAAACAGTCCAATATGATTTGCTGTGATTGATTAAGATATATTTTCCATCTGGAGACATGCTCATATTCATTCCGTCCCCAGGTTTTACGACCTGTCTACATTCTCCACTTTTTAAATTTACGCAAAGAATTTGTTCATTTTCTTTGGCATTTTCTGCGGAAAGGTAAATTTCTCCCTGCTTATTTATCTGGTCAAATACCTGTACCAGATTTTTGCTATAATTATAGCTAAAAATCTCCTGCCCAATGATAGAATATTGGAAAGAGAATGTACTTGCCTTGTAGCTGCCCGAAAAGGATTGTATTGGCAATTTGCTAAGTTTACCATCTTTAATGCTATAGACTTTCTCTACGATTTCATCGGAGTTTGCATCCGTTTTACTTTCATAAATAAAACTTTCATTCGTTCCCACAATCTGCAGATTATCTTTCATTGGCACTTTTTCAATTTGTGAAATGGAGTCTTGCCCTTCATCTGCTTTGTTATTTCTTCGGTGAACTCTTCCTGTTTCTTCCTCATTACTTCTGCCATTTTTTACTTCTTTCCCAGCAGAATTTTTCTTATCATTCTTACCGTATGAATCGATATTTGAGGTATTGTTATTATAACCTTTCTTGTTATTTCCGTTTTTTCCACTTCCATTATTATTTATATACTGATTCTCTTTTCCTTGTTGATCACCAGAAGAACTTCCTATCTGAAATGTCTGCTCAATCCAATCACGAAAAACAGTAGAAACTCTGGCTGCAGTCTGTACTCCAATACTTAGCACTACAACACAGATTACAATTGCGGCAGCAACTCTTAACCCAGACAATTTTCTCACATCTTTTTCCGAGTTTTCTTCTGTGTTTTCTGAAGAATTTACAAAGAAAAATCTTCGAATCATTGATGGTTTTCTTTTTTGAATATCTTCTGCCGCTCCCCTAATAAAGCGATCCTCACAGGCATCAATCGCACGAAACAGTTCTTTTTTATCCATCAGATCAACTCCTTTTCCTGCAAATATTGCTGCAACTTTTCACGAAGTCTGGCTAAACGCATAGATGCTGTTTTTTCTGTGATTCCATAGTCTTTTGCAATTTCTTTCACTGGCTGTAAAAACCAGTACCTGCGTAAAAATAAAATTCTTTTTTTCTCCGGAAGTTCGGAAAGGAATGTATTAATTGCTGTCCGCAACTCCTCAAATTCTACGCTGTCAGATGCTTCCGTTCCATCACTCACACATTCTGCCAGCTCATCGAGAGACGTTTCATACGCACTGTTCCGCTTTTTGGCATGATTAAATTCGTATTTTTTCAGGGAAAGATTTTTTATAATTCGACATATGTACGCCTTAAATGGGTTCGGTTCTTTCGGAGGAATCTTATTCCAGAGTGTAAGATAGGTGTCATTCACACATTCCTCACTGTCCCTCGTATCATTTAAAATATTGATGGAAATCGAATGACACAGTCTCCCATACTTTTCATCAGTCTGTTCAATAGCATTTTCCGAACGCTTAAAATATAAAGCGATAATCTCTTTATCTGTCATTATTTTCACTCCTTTACTTCTCAAGATTTACCAGATAAACTTCTTTTTCATTTGTAAATAACAACGCATTTTCCTTTTGTGAAAAATACACCTGTAGCGTATACCTTATGTCTTCCGGTGGATTTAATTTCACTGCTGTTTTTCTTTTTATATTGCAAAGATAGGCAGGCAAATCTTCCTCATTCCATATAAGAAAATAATTTTTATAAATGGATGTGAAATAAGATGGCTCTATCTCTATATCTCTTATCAGAAATTTTTCACCTGTAACTATGTTCTGAAACAATGCCGTTTTCTTTTTTGCACTGTACTCGCAATTCCATTCTGGTGTTACATTTCCATACTCGTTATATTCTTTTGTCTGTAAATTAAAAGAAGTCCACTTTCTCTTCACACTTCCACCCGGCTGGATGAGATTATATCTTACCAACACATATTTTCCATTCGGTGCCATCACAAAATCAATCCCTGTTTTTGAAGCCAATTCACTTTGTATTTCATCGGTCTTCAAATTAATCGCAATAAGACGTTTTCCATTTTGTCCGCTCTCTTGCGTATATTCTTTCGCAGAAGTTTCAAGAACAGCATATACTGTATCTTGCTGTATCACTGGGAAAACTTCCTCTACCGCCCCATGCATGTTGTAGGCAAAAATTTCATTATCAATCGTTGAATATTCAAAAGAAATGTCCAAATGCTGATAATGTCCCTCAAATTTTTTCTTTGAAAGCTCCTTTTGTTTTCTCCCCTCAATCGAAAATACCTTCTCTACCTTTTCTTCTATTCCATCATAACTCGTCTCATAAAGAAATGTTTCATTCTGCCCGGTCATCTGTACATGATTCTTTAAGGAAATCTTAGCGTTACCCATATCCACTGTCGTACTATCTGGAATAATCTGTATAACATCATTTTTCGTAAAAACGTTCTCCATCCAATCATGAAAAAGCGTAGAAATATGTGCTGTTGTCTTTACTCCAACTCCCAGAACTACAATAAAAAGAACAATTGCCGCCGCAATACGAATGCCTGACAAATGCTGATTCTTATTAAAGAACAATCGTCGCAACCTCTTCTGCTTTTTTCGTCTACTTTCTATATCCTGAATGACTTCCTTAATAAATACATCATCGCAGGCATCGATGGCATCAAATATTTTCCTGCTGTCCATAAAAAACTCCTTTCGCAAAGGTAATTTTCTAATTTCGTATCAAATTGATACTTCCTATACTAACAAATACGATGTAAAAACAAAATACCACAAAAAATTTTGATTTGTGAGGCTGTGGAACAGACGAACCCTCATCTCCTGTAATATATAAAAATGCTTCGTTTCCCTGCGTCCAAGCTGTTCATCCGCAACTTGAACTTGCTCAAAGGCGCATTTTTATATATTACAGGAGATGAGGGTTCTGTGTATTCCAATCCCACAAATCAGTTGAGAAAATTTGAAGATGGGGACAAAAGAAAGTTGGAATTCTGATTTTGCATGAGTAGTTTTTCTCTTGGGGTGCGTCTGTTTGTCTGTTATCAGAGTTCCACTCCACTTTTTCCTGTTTTCAATATCCGTTCAATAAGATCAACAATATGTGCCGCTGCCTCTACTGGAGCAATACCATGCCGGTTGATATTAGAAACTACGGTATATTCCGATTCTAACATATCTGACCTTGCATTATTGTCAATCCTATGATATTTAATTCTCTGACATAGCTGTCTTTCCTGTCCTCTCCCTCAAATTTTTTAACTTATTTGTAGAATTCAAGATAGACAGCCGCTATAGATACTACTCTATCGGATTGCTCAAAAAATATGAAAAAGAAGCCCTAAAAATTTATTGAATTTTGTGACTTTGTGCTGCGGAATTTTGACCATAGAAACTTCGGACTGCTTTTTCCGAAGTTTCTGTTTTATTGGGCAAAATGGAGCGTTTAGCACAACGGAACAAAATCAATAAATTTTTTAGAGCTTCTTCTTAATAATTTTTCCGGCAATCCGATTGCTATGCTTCTGTAGCGGCGTCTGTTTGTTTTGCTACGCAAATAAGAATTTATTGAATGAACATCGCATCTCCAAAAGAGAAGAAGCGATATCTTTCCTTCACTGCCTCCTTATACGCTGCCATAATATGCTCTTTCCCTGCCAGTGCAGATACAAGCATTAACAAAGTAGATTCTGGCAAATGGAAGTTTGTGATCAGACAGTCAATTGCCTTAAATTTATAACCCGGATAGATGAAGATTTCTGTGTTACCACAGCCCGGATGGATGATTCCATTCTCATCTGCCACGGATTCAAGTGTTCTTGTACTTGTTGTTCCAACTGCGATGATTCTGCCACCATTTTTCTTAGTGTCATTAATCATTTTCGCTGCGGTTTCTGTTACGTTATAGTATTCAGAATGCATATGGTGTTCGAGTACATTTTCCACTTTTACCGGGCGGAAAGTTCCAAGTCCAACATGGAGAGTTACGCGGGCGATATTTACGCCCATATCTTCAATCTGTTTTAACAGTTCTTTTGTAAAATGAAGTCCAGCTGTCGGTGCGGCTGCGGATCCTTCATACTTTGCGTAAACGGTCTGATAACGGTTTTTATCCTGTAATTTATGTGTGATATATGGAGGCAGAGGCATCTGACCGAGACGGTCTAATACTTCCTCAAAGATTCCTTCATATTCAAAATGTACAAGACGGTTTCCATCTTCTAATACATCAACGATTTCAGCTTTCAGTTCTCCATTTCCAAAGACTACTCTTGCACCTGGACGGCATTTCTTGCCCGGTTTTACAAGTGTTTCCCAGACATCATTTTCTTTTCTTTTTAATAACAGAATTTCAATGTGGGCTCCGGTATCTTCTTTTGTTCCGATAAGACGGGCTGGGATAACTTTTGTGTCGTTGATAACCAGACAATCTCCCGGATGAAGATACTCTGTAATGTCATGGAAAATACGGTGAGCTATCTCACCACTTTCCTTGTTAAGCACCATCAATCTTGATGAGGAACGGTCTTCCAACGGGTCCTGGGCAATCAGTTCCTGTGGAAGATCAAAATTAAAATCACTTGTTTTCATCATGCTCTTAATTCAACTCCCATTTTTTCAAGTTCTTTAAGAATCTTATCTACGATTTTGTTGATTTCAGCAGCTTCTAAGCTTCGTTCTGGGGAACGGAATACAAGGCTGAATGCAACGGATTTATATCCTTCTTCAATCTGAGAACCTTCGTAAACGTCAAATAACTGGATGCTCTCTAATAACTTGCCGCCTTTTTCTTTCATTACTTTTTCAAGGCTTCCTACGAAAACATCTTTTTTCATAACAAGACTTAAGTCTCTGTTTACTGCAGGGTATTTTGCTACGCCTTCGTATCTTCTGTCGAAAGTAGCCTTTTCTGTAACAGTTGGAAGGTCGATTCCTGCTACATATGCTTCACACTTCATGTCGTAGTTTTCGCATACTTCTGGATGTACCTGTCCGATAAATCCGGCATAAGCTCCACCTACATAAATGAGTGCCTGTCTTCCTGGGTGTAAGAAAGGTTTTTCCTGGGATGGCTCGAAGTCAACTTTGCCGTCAAGACCAAGTTTTAAGAACATTTCCTCAAGAACACCTTTTAACATGAAGAAGTCACACTCGCCGTACATACCGAGAGTTAAACGCTTTCTTTCGTCTGGAAGTTCTGTTAATGGCAGAGCCTTTGGAAGATATACGTTACCGATTTCGTAGAGACGAACATTTTTATTTCTGTGGTTATAGTTACCTGCTAAAGAAGTTAAAATACCATTTAACTCGATCGTTCTCATGATACTGTAATCTTCTCCAAGTGGGTTTGCGATTACGATTGCCTGACGTAATGGGTCGTTGTCAGCAAGAAGTAACTTGTCAAATACTTTAGGGCTTTCAAAAGAATAGCACATTCCGCCGCAGAATCCGTTCTGCTCAGCGATGTTCATAACAACATCTTCTACTCTTGCAGCAAATGACTTCTTACCTGCAGTTGCCTCGCCGTGAGGAAGTGTGGTAGGAATGTTATCATATCCAAAAAATCTTGCTACTTCTTCTGCGATATCTGCAGAACATCTTAAATCCTGACGGAAAGATGGGATGAGTAACATATTTGTTTCTTTGTCGTAACCGATTTCAAGACGGTCAAAGTATTCCATCATCTTTTCTTCAGATACATTTGTTCCAAGAAGCTTATTGTATTTTGCTGGCTCGAAAGGAATCTTTACGTCTTCTACTGGATTTGGATATACATCTACAACACCACCAACAACTTCACCAGCACCTAACTCTTCTACTAACTGGCAGGCACGGTTGATCGCTTCTAATGCGTTCTCTGGGTCAAGACCTTTTTCAAACTTACCGGAAGCATCTGTTCTAAGACCGATTCTCTTAGAAGAAAGACGGATATTTGTTCCATCAAATGTAGCTGCCTCAAAAAGCATTGTCTGAATATCATCTGTAACCATGGAGTTTTCTCCACCCATGATACCAGCGATACCAACAGGACCTTCCGCATCGTTGATCATTAATACATCTTTATCAAGCTTTCTTTCCTGTCCGTCAAGTGTTGTGTATACATCACCGTCATTCGCACGTTTTACAACGATTTTATGACCTCTGATCTTATTTAAGTCATAAGCATGCATTGGCTGTCCGTACTCTTCCATAACGTAGTTTGTGATATCTACGATATTGTTGATTGGACGGATACCCATAGCTGCAAGTCTTCTCTGCATCCATTCTGGCGATGGAGCTAACTTGATATTCTTTACGATTCTTGCTGTGTATCTTGGACATAAATCAGTAGCTTCTACTTCTACAGAGATATAGTCTTCTGCTTTTTCGTTATTTCCAACTTCTTTTACTTCTGGAGCATAGAATGGCTTTTCAAATGTAGCTGCTGCTTCTCTTGCCATACCAATCATGCTGAAACAGTCTACACGATTAGAAGTAATTTCAAATTCTACGACTGCATCACGAAGTCCTAATGCTGCTACTGCATCGTCACCTGGTTTTACATCTTTGCTCTCATCAAAAATGTAAATACCGTCTTCTGGTGCCTCTGGATACATATCGCGAGTGCTTCCTAATTCTTCAATAGAACACATCATACCGTAAGAAGGAACTCCACGAAGTTTACCTTTTTTAATCTTAATTCCATTTTCAGGATTTGGGCTTCCGTCATGTCCGCCCGCAACACGTCCGCCATCTAAAACAACAGGAACCATAGCTCCCTTAAATACGTTAGATGCGCCTGTTACAATCTGTACTTCCTCGTCACCTACATTTACCTGACAGATAACTAATTTATCTGCATCTGGATGTTTCTCGATTTTTTCAATTCGTCCAACAACGATTTTCTCCAGATTCTTATCAAGGTATACTGCATTCTCTACGTGGGAACCAGACAGAGTCATCTTGTCTACATATTCCTGTACAGTACAATCCAAATCTGGAACATATGCTTTAATCCATGAAATTGGTGTATTCATTTTTGTCTCCTTTTATATCTATAAACTTAAATATATTTTGAATTTATCTTACCGAGATAATTCTAGTTTCTCATCATGTTAACCTTTTTACATTTCATCGAATTAGGTTTCTCGGTCTTACTAAAAAATATTTGAATAATTCTTTCTGCTGATTGCTGAAATAACTTTTCAACACGCTCTAGAACTGCTTAAGGAATCTGGCATCGTTCTCATATAACAGACGCATATCGTCAATCTCATATTTTAAGAGTGTAACTCTCTCAAGACCGATTCCGAATGCAAATCCTGAATATACTTCTGGGTCGATTCCGCAATCGCTTAATACCTTAGGGTGTACCATTCCACATCCAAGAATCTCGATCCATCCGCTTCCCTTACACATACGGCATCCTTTTCCACCACATTTGAAGCAGGATACGTCTACCTCTGCACTTGGCTCTGTGAATGGGAAATGATGTGGACGGAACTTAACCTTTGTATCTGGTCCAAAGAATTCCTCTGCCCACTGCTGTAATGTTCCCTTTAAGTCAGCAAATGTGATTCCTTTATCTACTACAAGTCCCTCTACCTGATGGAAAGATGGGGAATGTGTTGCATCTACTTCGTCAGAACGGAATACACGTCCTGGTGCGATAACACGGATTGGCATACGGCCTGTTTCCATGATACGCGCCTGTACTGGGGAAGTCTGTGTACGAAGAAGGATGTCCTTTGTGATGTAGAATGTATCCTGTTCGTCCTTTGCAGGATGGTTTGCAGGGATATTTAACAGTTCGAAATTGTAGTGGTCATACTCTACTTCAGGGCCTTCTACTACTTCATAACCCATACCGATAAATACTCTTTCAAGGTCATCTAATGCAATCTGATTTGGATGACGATGCCCTACTGCGACCTTTTTACCTGGTAAAGTTACGTCAATAACTTCCTTTTTCATTTTCTCTTCACGAAGTTTCTTCTGGATAGCTGTTCTCTTCTCTTCCATCTTTGCTTCGATACCGGCACGTGCCTCATTCACCATCTGACCTACCTTTGGTCTGTCTTCTGGTGCAACATCCTTCATTCCTTTTAACAGGCTGGATAACTGTCCTTTTTTACCAAGGAAAGCAACTTTAACATCATTAAGCTTGTCAATGCCTGCTGCATCTTCAATTGCAGCAAGTGCCTGCTGACGAATCTGCTCGATTTTCTCTTTCATGATAAACTCCTTTATTTTTAAATTAATTTACTTTGGTAAATGATGATAACGGTTCTTTATTAAACTTGAGCTATTCAGAATTCCGTATTCCAAATTTACAGTTAGTAATTCTCAAAGTCTGAACAGCACATATGACTTGAACAAACTTATAAAAACTATATCTCTACTCTGATAGTCCTTATCTGATGATCTTTATGTTATAAAAAGCAGGTAAGTTGATAAACTATTTATAACATAAAAAAGTCCCTTTTTAACCGAAATTAAAAAGGGACGAATAAATCCGCGATACCACCCTGATTCCTGAATATACTAAATGTTATTCAGGCTCTCATTCACGCGTAACGTGCGCATACGACATTCCTTACCTGATTACGAATCAGTCTCCGAAATGCAGCTCCAGTGTGGAAATTCGAAATATAACGGAGCCTCGGAGAACTTCCAGCCGATGATCCTCCTTCTCTAACGGTACATCATACTTCTACTGTGGGCAAAAGCCCCACTTTCAACGCTTTTTCAATGAATAACATTGTAACGCAGGGAAAAATTAATGTCAAGAGCTATCCTGAATTTCTCTCTAACATTAATCAAATTCAAGGACATTTAGAGCATGTTTAAAAATGTTCTGGCGAAAAATCAGCTACAAAAACAAGTACGAGAAAGACTTCAATAGTATATTAATCCCATGCAATTCGCCCTTCCATCATCAAAAGCTGCTGCCCCATTCTCGAAAATTCCCCCAGCACAACTTTTCTCCCTTCGGCTGTCTTGTACCAGTCTTCTCTGGAAATGCCATCTACCACTACTGGATGCACCAATATTTCTATCTCTGGAAATACCATCGAGTAATAGAGATACGACCTTCTGGAATGGTGCGCCTTGCAGCAAAGAATTGCCTTTTTCAAATGGATATCTTTCTTCTCAAGCAGGACTTTTGTTTTTTCCGCATTTTCTAATGTATAGGTTGCCTCACACTCTTTTAAAATAGCAGAAGCCGGAACTCCATTCTGTATCAGGACTGCCTCTAAGAAATCTGCCTCACAAGCAAAATCTGCTCCGTATTTCTGCCCTTCTTTTGAAACACCCTGAAAACTCCCCTGTACTTTCGTGTAGCCTCCTGATGGCAATAACAACGGGGCATATCCGTCTTTATAAAGCCTTGCCGCTTCCTCTGTATGTTCTGGTCTGGCACAGCCTGGAATAAAGATTGCATCTGCCTTTTCGGTTTTATCTTCTAAAAATATATAATCTGTAATTTCCTGAATCTGTTTTTCATCTAAATGATACATTTTTCTACCTTCTATTACTCTATTATCCATTATTGCTGATTTTCATCTTTGTTTTTATTTGCTTTATTCTTCTTCCGATCTGCTCTCTCATCTTTCGACTTCTGGCGCATCTTCTCTGTCTGGGCTCTTTGCTGCTTACGCCAGTTCGGACGAAGCGTTCGGATAAGCAAATGGTAATTATCTTTATTTTCCAGAAAATAATTCACTTCTGCACCATAAAAGACCATCGACATACAAAAATACAGCCATAAAAGAAGAATCATAATTCCTGCCATACTTCCATAAATATATGAGAAATTCGTAAAGTTATCCATATAAATAGAACACCCTACAGAAACCGCCACCCAGCCAAGTGTTGCAATCAAAGCTCCCGGAAACTGTTTCCGAAAACTCGACACTCTATTTGGAATCCATTTATAAATTATCATAAATAACAGCGTGAGAAATATCAGGGAAAATATAATTCTTTTATGCATAAAATATCCAAGTATCGGAACTACAAAAGGAAATTTTTGGAGAAAATAACTATATAAGCTGTTACCAAATACCCACATTACAAGCATGACGCTTATCATAAGTGCAAATAGTAATGTATACACCAGACTAAATAGACGTATCGCAAAATAATTTCTATTCTCGTCAATATCGTACACCGAATTCAATCCAATAACGATAGAATAAACTCCACGCGAAGAAGACCACAGTGCCGCAATGATAGAAATCGCAGATACTGTAGTTCCCGTCTTTCGATAAATTTCATTTACAATACTTTTAATTAATGATCCTTCCTCAAAAGAAATCATTCTTGTCAGTATCACTATGATGTCATCTTTTGAAAAAGGAATGTATCTGGTTAAGGTCAGCAGGAATATCATAAATGGAAAAATAGAAAGGAGTATAAAAAAAGCAGACATCGCCCCAAATGCTCCCACATGATCATCACTGCATTTTTTCAGGAAATCCATAACCAGTTCGTATAAATTTTTAATCCTCTTTCTTGCTGGCATACTTTCTCCTCTTTATATTTTTAACTTCATACTTTTATATAGCTGCTTCGCATCATAACTTTCTCCATAGTTTAAATCAGATCTCGCATAGCCGATTTATCATACAATGTTTTCATAATTTAAGCCATATGCCACAACTATAATCAAAAAAAGAAAAGCCGCCTCATTCACATGAGACGGCTATAAAGCATACACCCAAAATGCCGTAGCCTGCGATTTTGAGTCCTAGCCAAAGCCAGGTGGGTAACTTCAATTGAACTTCTGACTTCCTCTCAAAAGAGGAGGCTTGCCATCCCTTCAACAATTTTAGTTTCCCAAGTTCAAAAATGTAGGTTCAAAATAGCAGGGGGTCTCGAACATCCCAGGCTAGTATACACATACTATAACGTAATTGCTCTTAAATTTCAAGATTAAATTATCTACTTTATTGTAAAAATATTACTTTTTATATTTCGACACGTTATGCACAAACATATCACATATACTTAATTCATAACATAAATAAATTCCGCAAAAAAATTATAATATTTATCAATACTACAGCTTCTATGCAATATTCCGTGTCAACTGCAACGAAATCTTGACCTAATCCAGATAAAGTCTTCCATCTCTCACATGATAATCACGATTTTTATGACGGAGCAGTGTATGTTTCATATAGTGAAGTAAATACTCCTCCCCTCTCATATCCAGCATCGTAAGAAGATATCTTGCCAGATAATCCGCCTCATCATCTATAAGCATCATATGCCTTCCGTTTAAATAGTATGCCAACGCACTGCCATCATTATACTGTTCTTTTAAATAATTTTTGCTGGCACTGATACGATCAATAACCATCTCTGCCACATATTTCTTCGGCATCTTCATTCCGACAAGCTTGCCGCCCGGATTAATGCTGTAATCAATCCAATATTCAAAATGATGAAGATTCCTTCCTTTGTGATGAAGCCATCCCCTTGAACAGTTCTTTAATTCCTTTTCCCGGTTAATCGGACTTCTGTCTCCCTGATAATAAATAATTCCCGGAATAAATTCAATCGGTGTATATTTGGACAAATCATGAAGAAGTCCCTGCTTATAAAGTCCCACTTTAAAACATGTTTTCATTACTAACATTTTGTGGTGGGTAATCGTGCAAAAATGTCCTTTTAAATTTTTAAATATATTCATTCTCTTTTTCCTGCTCTTTTTCTAAATTTACTGTATCCCGCACCAGATATATCGGTCTTCTCCTAATCTCTCCTAAAATAACCGACAAGTATTCTCCGATAATTCCCAAAAGGAAAAACAGTACGGTAAACATAAAACAAATTACAACGATAATTGTTGTATATCCTCCCGGTGCACCAACGTGTATTTTCATATAAATAGAATAAATAATCAGAAGCACACTTGCAATTCCGGCAGATGTTCCACAAAGAGATGCTATTTTTAATGGTAAATCAGAATAACTGATCATTGCTTTAACGGAAAACCTGAACAGATTACGAAGACTGTATTTACTCCTGCCACCTGCCCGCTCTCCTGCTGTATACTCTATTGTCGTTTTTCTAAAACCGATACTCTGCACATAGGCCCGGAGGAAACGGGAACTTTCTCTAAAATGCTTTCTTAGCACTTCCGCCGGTCTTTTTGTAACTGCAAAAAAATCAGAAGCATTCTCCTCAAAATGTGTTTCTGAAATTCCATTTAATATTTTATAAAATAATTTTGATGTAATATTCTTAAAAAGTCCTGCGCTTTTATTGGACATCCGTACCATGCTGACTACCTCATATCCCTGATGAAATGCATCTAAAATCTGTGGGATACATTCTACCGGATGCTGTAAATCTGCATCCATACAAATGACTCCGTCACCTGTGCTGTAATCAATACCTGCTATCATCGCCGCTTCATGCCCATAATTTCGGGAAAAATGGATGACTTTTACCTTTTCTGACTCCATTGCCAGACGGTCTAATATAGCCGGAGAAGCATCTTTACTTCCATCATTGACAAAAAGAAGTTCATATTCACACGGCAGACTTTCTACTACTGGCACAACGGCCTGGTACATCTTGTCCAAAACTGCTTCTTCATTATATACAGAAATAACAACGGACAATTTATTAATTATATTCATTACCTGTCCTTTCTTTTTATTTTCTTTTTCCATAATAGCATTTCCCAAAAAACTTCGCAACCAGACCCTTTTTGTTTTTCATAATGTTTTCTTGATTCTCGCTTTATAAGATGACTATTTTATTTGTGACATCCTCCCTCACCTATAGGACACCACTGAAAAAGTACCTTAGATGTGGGAGTCTTCTTGCTGGAAGAAGATAAAATGTGCTTTTTCTGCGATTATTTTTTGATATTCTTCTTTCATAAAGTGATTATTTCATTTACGAATTACGATTTTCATGCGGTTATTCCTCGATATTCTCCTTTACAAAATACTTATTTCATGCTAAACTCGGTTAGATACGACAGTTCATTTGTACCATCCTGTCGATAAACAAAACCAGGACAGCATTTTATTTTAACCGGAAAGATTTGACGAGAATATATGATTTAGAGATGCTGTGTGTTTGCAGCATCTTTTTTATTAGGAGGATTTTTAATGTATATTTTAGAAACAGAGCAGTCCTTCGATTCCGCCCATTTTTTAAGTGGCTACGAAGGCAAATGCAGTAACCTCCACGGACACCGATGGAGAGTTGTGGCTCGAATTGCTATGGACGAATTAAATAAAGAAGGCCAGACCAGAGATATGGTCATTGATTTCGGAGATTTCAAGAACGCTCTTAAAAAGCTTACTGATGCTTTAGATCATTCTTTCATTTTTGAAACAGGTTCTTTAAAAGAGAGAACAGTTGCCGCATTGAAAGACGAAGGATTTTTACTTCATGAAGTTCCTTTCCGTCCGACTGCAGAACAGTTTTCCCGCTATTTTTATGAACAGCTTAAGGGACTGAACTTCCCTGTATATGACATTTCCGTATACGAAACACCGACAAACTGTTCCACTTACCGGGAGGCTTCTTTATGATAACCTATCCCGTAGTTGAAAAGTTTGTAAGTATCAACGGCGAGGGACAAAAAGCTGGAGAAATCGCAGCATTTATCCGAATGAGAGGCTGCAATCTTGCCTGCAATTACTGTGATACTTCCTGGGCCAATACAAAAGACTGCCCTTGTGAATTTTTATCTGCCGAAGAACTAATCACCTGGCTCAAAGAACATTCCATAGAAAATGTTACTTTGACTGGGGGAGAACCTTTACTGACAGAAGAAATTGCTCCCCTGATTGAAGCTCTTGGTACTGCCGGTTTTTCCGTAGAGATTGAAACCAATGGAAGTGTTTCTCTTAACACTTTCGATACACTCGCTCACCGCCCGGCTTTTACTATGGATTATAAATGCCCGGACAGCGGCATGGAAAATGCAATGAACACAGACAACTTTTCCCTGCTTATCCCTAAAGACACCGTAAAGTTTGTTGTCAGCAGCATTTCCGATTTAGACAAGGCAAGGAAAATCTGTATACAATATAAAGTTGCCGAGCATTGTCCTATTTTTTTAAGTCCGGTATTTGGCAGAATCGAACCAAAAGAAATTGTTGAATATATGATAGAACACCATTGGAATGAAGCCCGTCTCCAGCTCCAGATGCACAAGTTTATCTGGCCGCCGGAACAGCGCGGAGTATAAAAAGGAGGAAAGAACATGGCTATAGATAAAGATGCCATTCGTGAACACGTCAGAGGCATTCTCGCCGCCCTCGGTGATGACCCTGACCGTGAAGGATTGAAAGAAACACCCGACCGTGTAGCCCGTATGTACGAGGAAGTTTTTGAGGGAATGAACTACACCAATCATGAAATCGCCATGATGTTTAATAAATCATTTAAAGACGATTTATGTGTCGGCTCCGATAAAAAAGATATCGTCTTAGTTCGGGATATCCCGATTTTCAGCTATTGCGAACACCACATCGCCCTCATGTACGATATGTCTGTTTCCGTAGCATACATTCCAAAAGAAAAGGTTCTCGGATTAAGCAAAATCGCAAGGATCTGTGACATGGCTTCTAAACGCCTCCAGCTTCAGGAACGAATAGGCTCCGACATCGCAGAAATCATGTGCGAAGCCGCTGAGACAGACGATGTTGCTGTAATCATCCACGGAACACATAGCTGTATGAGCGCACGAGGAATCAAAAAAGAAGCCGCATCTACTGTTACAACTACTTTCCGCGGCCGCTTTGAGACAGATGCTGCCATTCAGAGCCAGCTTACGATGATGCTGCATGCGTAAAATAAGGACATAAAAACTCATATTCAAAATTATCTATATAATAAATAGAGATTTACCATCACACACGAAAGAAGGAATCATTCATGCAGGAACTTAAAAATAAAGATGCTGCTGTTGTTGTTTTCAGCGGCGGACAAGATAGTACTACTTGCCTTTTCTGGGCATTAAAACGCTACAAAAAAGTAATCGCTTTATCATTCGACTATCATCAGAAACATGTAAAAGAATTAGAGTGTGCAAAGAAAATCTGCCGTGATCATGAAGTAGAACACCACATCATGGACATGAGCCTCTTAAACCAGCTCGCTCCTAACTCCCTCACACGAGTAGATATCAAAGTAGACGAAAGCGCACCAGAAGAGGGAACACCAAACAGCTTCGTTGACGGAAGAAATCTTCTCTTTCTTTCCTACGCTGCAGTATTTGCAAAACAGAGAGGCATCACAGACATTATTACCGGCGTATCCCAGAGCGACTTCTCCGGCTACCCAGACTGCCGTGATATGTTCATTAAGTCTTTAAATACAACCCTCTGCCTCGCTATGGACTATCAGTTTGATATTATCACACCTCTGATGTGGCTCGACAAAAAAGAAACATGGGCTTTAGCAGATGAACTTAATTTGCCACTTATGAGTAGCCAACAAAGTGCTTACTCTTTAGCAAAAAAAATGGTTTCTTTAGGTATATAAAAATGTTTTATGATTTGCATATTCATTCTGCTTTATCACCATGTAGTGATGATGATATGACTTTGAATAACATTGTCAATATGGCTTATATTAAAGGTCTTGATATCATAGCAATTACTGATCATAATTCAGTAAAACAACTATATCATCTTAAAGAAGTTGCAAAAGATAAAGTTGAGTTTGTTTATGGTGTTGAAATACAGAGTAGAGAAGAAGTTCATATTTTAGCATATTTTTTAGGAGAAACATGTTTAGATTCAATCCAGACATTTCTTGATGATTATTTAATAGAAGAACCAAATGATGAATATTATTTTGGTCATCAGTATATTCTTGATGAGAATGATAAAATAATAAATGAAGAAAAGAGGTTGCTTATAAAATCATTAGACTTGTCAATAAGAGAAGTTATCAGATGGATTCATCAATTAGGTGGTGTCGCTGTTTTGGCTCATGCAATGAGCGAACGATTTTCAATAATGAATGTTTTTATGAAAATTGATAAGGATTTAGATATTGATGGTATAGAAGTCACTGAAATAAAACATCAAGAGTATTTATTACATCAATACCCATATTTAAAAAAGATGCTTTGGTTTATAAATAGTGATGCTCATCGATTAGATATGATAAGTGAACCTATTCATAATATGGACAAACAAAATTTTTACGAGATGTGGAGGAAACGATATGGATGAATTAGCACTTAATATTTTAGATATTGCTTATAATTCTATTCGTGCTCATGCATCTATGATTTACATCCGAATTGTTGATAGTGTAGAAAATAATATTATTGATATTTCTATTCAAGATAATGGTCATGGTATGGATAAAGAAACTGTAGAAAAAGTGATTGATCCATTTTATACAACAAGAACAACTAGAAAAGTCGGTTTAGGAATTCCACTTTTTAAACAAAATGCTGAATTAACTGGTGGATATTTAAAAGTCAATTCACAGATAAATAAAGGAACAAATGTGGAAGCCAGGTTTATAAAAAATAATATAGATACGCCAGTTATGGGAAATATTGTAGAAACAATGGTGACCTTAATTCAGGCTAATGAAAATATTGATTATGAATTCGAATATAAAACTGATAATAATGATTTTATAATGAAAACAAAAGATATGAAGGATATATTGGGTGATGTTAAAATTACTGAACCTGAAGTTCTTTTATGGTTAAAGGATTATATAAAGGAGGGATTAGCGTCATGAAATCATTAGAAGATTTAAAGAAAATTAGAGATGCAGCACAAAATAAAATGACAATGCGTTTAGATGATGACCAAAAATATCGTGTTGTTGTGGGGATGGCAACCTGTGGAATTGCTGCTGGAGCAAGACCAGTATTGAATACAATCGTTGAAGAAGTCGCAAAAGCCAAGCTTCCAGTGACTGTCCTACAAACAGGGTGTATTGGAATGTGTACATTAGAGCCAATTGTTGAAGTCTTTGATAAAGATGATCATAAAACAACATATGTATTAGTTGATGCAAAAAAAGCTAGTGAAATTGTAACTCGTCATTTAATAAATGATGAGGTCATTGATGAATACACTGTGGGTAAATATAAGAGATAGGAGGGGATGACATGGAAAGAATACAAGTCTTAGTATGTGCTGGTACTGGATGTAGCATTGGTAACTCTGGCGCTTTGATTGATGCTTTTAGAGCTGAAATTAAATCTATGGGATTAGAGAATGAAGTAAGTGTTTTGCGCACTGGGTGTTTAGGTCTTTGTGGTGTTGGACCAAATGTCTCAATTTACCCTGATAATATCATATATAAGTCAG
>OGTL01001496.1_pt1 | contig 20412 bp, 20 predicted proteins | sample 1553601 | NCBI WGS metagenome assembly OGTL01 (sample SAMEA2580112, study PRJEB22360) | human gut metagenome | biome: human gut; feature: human-associated habitat; material: faeces | place: Denmark | collected 2008/2010 | reverse complement strand
CTTATGAAAGCGGCGGCCTAGTCCGTGACCTCCCCCAACGGCTACCGCTATTTCGGCTGGCAGCGGGACGAGCTGCTCGACGGATGGTGGCTGCGCGAATGGCTGCCGGGCGCGCACGACGTCTACGTCTTCGGGGATTTCAACAACTGGCAGCGTACCGAGATACGTATGCAGCGCGACGCGCACGGCGTATGGAGCGCCTTCTTCCCGGAGGCGATGTACCGCGACCGGCTCCGCCACGGGTCGCTCTACAAGCTCCACGTCCACGGCGACAACGGCTGGAAAGACCGCATCCCGGCCTATGCCACGCGCGTGGTACAGGACGAGGCGACGAAGAATTACACGGCCCAGTTCTGGGCGCCGGAGCCGTTCGACTGGCAGGGCGACGCGTTCGACGCCTCGAAGAACGGCAGCCTCATGATCTACGAGGCCCATGTGGGCATGGCGCAGGAGAAGGAGGGCGTGGGCACCTACCGCGAATTCACGGAAAAAATACTACCTATAATAAAAAAGGACGGCTACAACGCCGTGCAGCTCATGGCCATCGCCGAGCACCCCTATTACGGGTCGTTCGGCTACCACGTGTCGAGTTTCTTCGCACCCGCATCGCGCTGCGGCACGCCCGAGGAGCTGAAGGAGCTGGTGCGCCGCGCCCACGAGCTGGGGCTGGCGGTCATCATGGATCTGGTGCATGCCCACTACGTCCGCAACCTCAACGAAGGCATCAACGAGCTGGACGGCACCGACCACCACTACTCGCTGCCCGGCAAGGCCGGTTACCAGCCCTACTGGGACTCGAAGCTCTTCGACTACGGCAAGGACGAGGTACAGCATTTCCTGCTGTCGAACGTCAAGTATTGGCTCGACGAGTTCCATTTCGACGGCTACCGCTTCGACGGCGTAACGTCGATGATCTACCACCACCACGGTTATGTCGACTTCGACTGCCGCGAACGCTTCTTCGACGAAGGGGTCAACCGCGACGCGCTGACCTACCTGACGCTCGCCAACCGCCTGGTGCACGACTTCCGGCCGGCGGCCGTGACCATCGCCGAGGACGTGAGCGGAATGCCGGGCATGTGCATCCCCATCGCCGACGGCGGCATCGGGTTCGACTACCGGCTGGGGATGGCGATCCCCGACTTCTGGATCAAGGAGCTGAAGGAGGTGCCCGACGAGGAGTGGAACATATGGGAAATGTGGGACGTCATGACCAACCGCCTGCCCGAAGTGAAAACCGTGGCCTATGCCGAATCGCACGACCAGGCGCTGGTGGGCGACAAGACGCTGGCATTCAGGCTGATGGACAAGGAGATGTATTACCACATGGATCGCGCGTCGGAGAGTATCGTGATCGACCGCGGCATGGCGCTGCACAAGATGATCCGCCTGATGACCATCTCGACGGGCGGGCAGGCCTACCTCAACTTCATGGGCAACGAGTTCGGGCACCCCGAGTGGATCGACTTCCCGCGCGAAGGCAACGGCTGGAGCTACGCCCACGCCCGGCGGCAATGGTCGCTGGCGAAGAACGGGTTCCTGCGCTACTCGTGGCTGGGGGATTTCGACAAGGCGATGATAAAGCTGGTGAAGCGTTACAAGGTACTCGAGGACAGCTATGCCTGGAACCTCGCGATGGACGAGTGCAACAAGACGATGGTTTTCTCGCACGGCAACCTGCTGTTCGTGTTCAACTGGCACCCCACGGCCTCGATCCCCGACTACGAACTGCCCGTGCAGGCGCCGGGCAAGTATGTGCCCGTGCTCTCGACCGACGAGCGGCGTTTCGGCGGGCAGCAGCGGCAGGCGATGGACGCCGAGCATTTCTCGTTCCCGGCACGCGACGGCGACAACACCGAACGACCCCATATCCGCATCTACAACACCTCGCGCACGGCGACGGTTTACCTGCGGAAGAAATAGCGGCGGGTGCGTCCTCCGCCCCGACGAAAACCAGCCGGAGACGACAAACAGCACGGCCTGTCCCATCAGGGACAGGCCGTGCTGTTTTATCCTCGGGCAGGGACGACCCTCACCGGCCGGAAAGGGCAGGCACCCGGTCTCACAACCGCGGTTGCCGGCAAAGAGGCGGGCTTTCGGGCCGCGACGTTCCCGGCCTGAGGCAGTTTGTCGGCCGCAAATGGCGGGCTTGGGGCGCGCAACAGCGTTGGTCGGCCGGGAAAGGAGGCCGCCGGACGGGGAGAAAGGTTCCCGGACGGACAAGCGCTACACCTCTACGGCAACCTGTCGGCGGGATAGGACACGCCCAGCTGGCGGCGCACCTGGTCGATGATCTCCATCGTCACGAGCGAGTTTTCGTGGCTGTTGACGGTGGATTCTATCCGTCCCTGTTCGATGAGGTCGATGAACTCCGCGACCTCATAATAATAGGTATCCTTCTCCAGGGGGAGCCCGACGCTGTGGCGGACGGGGGCGTCGCCCCGCCCCGAAGCGGCCGCCGGGCGCGGAAGGTACGCCACGTCGCGGATGGTGTGGATGGCGTCCAGCAACAGGTTGCCCTCCTCGCCCTGGATCTCGGACGGAAGCGACGAATTGGCGATCTTGGAGTAGAGCACCGTGGCATTCATCCCCTCGTAGCGGAAATTGACGGCGCCCTGCCCGTCGGCACCCGAGGAGAGGACGATGCCCTGCGCTTCGACCTCCAGCGGACGCCCGAACAGCGCGACCATCGGATAGACGGTATAGACCCCGATGTCCATCATGGCGCCGTTCGACAGTTCGGGGTTAAAGGCGTTGAGCACGATCCCCTGCCGGAACTTGTCGTAGCGCGAGGAGTACTGGCAGAAGCTGGCGAAATAGCGGCGGATCGTCCCGAGCCGGGGCAGGTACTCCTGCACGACGCGGAAATTGGGGTTGAGCGTCGAGATCATGGCCTCCATGAGCGTGACGCCGCATTCGCGGGCGACGGCGACCATCTGTCGCGCCTCGCGGGCATTGGAGGCCAGGGGCTTCTCGCACAGCACGTGCTTGCCGTGGCGCATGCAGAGGATGCTCTGCGAAGCGTGCAGGAAATTGGGCGTGGCGATGTAAACGGCGTCGACGAGCGGGCTCGCGGCCATCTCTTCGAGCAAGGTGAAGGTGTGCGGGATGCCGTGCTTCGCAGCGAAGGCGTCGGCCCTCTCCTGCGTACGCGAACAGATCGCCACGGCCTCGAAGCGCGCGTCCTGCCGCGCCCCGGCCAGCACCCAGTCGGCGATGAACCCGGTGCCGACCATGCCGAATCGAATTTTTCCCGGCATTCCCTTATCTCCCGGTTATGCGTTCCACGGCCGCAGCGACGTCGGCATACAGCTTCGGCAGGTCGACACCGGCGACACGGCGGTTTTCGACCACGATGCGGCCGTCGACCATCACGGTGTCGACATCAGACGCCTTGCCGCAATAGACCAGGTTCGAGACCAGGTCGTGGATCGGCTGCAAGTGGGGTTTCTGCAGGTCGACGACGATCAGGTCGGCCAGCGCCCCGGGGCGGATGACGCCCAACTCACCCTCCGCATAGCCCATGGCGCGGGCGCCGTTGACCGTAGCCAGCTTCAGCGCCTCGTAGGCCGGGAGTGCCACGGGATCGCCCGTGGCGGATTTCTGCAGGAAGGCCGCCGTGCGCAGCTCTTCGAACATGTCGAGGTCGTTGTTCGAGCAGGTGCCGTCGGTGCCGATGGTCACCAGCGCACCCGCGGCACGCATCTTCTCGACGGGAGCCACGCCGCTCGAAATTTTCATGTTGCTCTGCGGGTTGTGCGACACGGCCACGCCCCGCCGGGCCAGCGTGCGGATGTCGCTGTCGGTGACATGGATGCAGTGTGCACCGATGGTCTTGTCGTCGAGCATACCCAGTGCATCGAGGTGCTCGACGGGTGTCGCAGCGTATTTTTCGCGCACGATACGCACCTCGTCCTGCGTCTCGGCGATATGGGTCATGAAATGCAGCCCCCATTTGCGGGCCAGCTCCTTGCCGCGCCGCAGGTTTTCGGGCGACACGGTATAAGGCGAATGGGGTGCGAGGGCAATCTGTATGCGGTCGCAGTCAGCAGCCAGCGCAACGGCCTTCTCCGCCTCGGGCAGCACCTCGTCGACATTGTTGTCGAAATAGTTGCAGCCCAGCATCGCGCGGATGCCCAGCCGCCGGGCGACCTCCACGCAGCGGTTCTCGTGGTAATACATGTCCACGAACGAGGTGACGCCGCCCAGGAGCATCTCGACGATGCCGAGCGTCATGCCCAGCGCCACGTCGTCGGCCGTCTGGCGCGCCTCGAAAGGCCATATATAGTCGTTGAGCCACTCCATCAGGGCGATGTCGTCGGCATAGCTGCGTTGCAGCGTCATGGCCGCATGGCAATGCGTATTCACAAGGCCCGGCATCAGGAGCCGGCCCGTGCAGTCGATGACCCGCACGCCGGGATTGCAGGTGCGGAACGCGTCGGCTTCGGAGCCGGACGCAGTGACGAGCGCGATGCGGTTGCCCGCGACGCCCACAGCCCCCATAAAGGTTTTGGGTTCGTCCCCGGCCGCCGTCATCGGCAGGATCGTTGCGTTGGTAAACAGGATGTCCATATTATTTGTATTTCACTTTCACTTTGTCGGTCTTTATCTTGCGCGGCGGGGTGTCGATCGAATTGCCCTGCACGGTGATGACATCGCGTCCGTCCACGGAGTTCGAATAGACCTGGATCACCTTGTTGAACACGCCCGGTTCGCTCTTGTGGGGTTCGTAGGTGATGCGGATCACGCCCTGTCCGCCGGGCGGTACGGGACGTTTGGGGAACGACGCCTTGAGGCACGAGCACGATGTGATGACGCGCGTCACCACGAGCGGCGCCGTGCCGTCGTTGGTAAAGGTAAATTCCCGCACCAGGTCGCCGCCCTTGCGGGGTACGTCGCCGAAATCGTGGCCGGCGACCTCCATGCGAAGGTGCGCCCCCCGCGCCTTCGCGTCCTGCTGCGCCCCGGCCGTTTCCGGGGCCGGGTTTTGCGCCGCCCCGGCATGTCCCGCCGTGAAGGCCAGGCACCCGAGGATTGTCAGTAATAAGGTTCGCATGTATACGCTCGTTTCAAAAATTACTCCATACGGAAAACATAAGTGATCGTCCCGCCCTGCAGCGTGGCGCGGCTCTCCGTGAAGCGGGCCTTCAGCGCCGCGCTCTTCGCCGCCCCGACAAGCTCGGCGGCATCGGTCGTCGAGCCTTTCGGTTCGTAGGAAGCGCCCGTCACCTTGCCCTTGGCGTCCACCGTAACGCGGATGACGACTTTCCCGCTCTTCGAACCGGGATACGAAGGTTTGGGCAGGTTGCCCACAAGGCCGCGTCCCTGAAGCCCCTGGTCGAGCTGGTCGAGCCCGTCGGGGTTCAGCCCCGGGCCGTCGCCGCTCGCCTTGTCCTCGCCCTGAGGCGCGCGGGGGTTGCCCGCATTGTCGGGTTCGTCGGCCCCGCCCTTGTTCATCTTGAACAGCGCTTTGGGGTTGGGCGTCTGCGTCGTCTCGTCCTTGCCCGCCACCTGCGCGGTCTGTTCCACGGGGGCGGCCTTGTCATGCACGCGGGGCTCGGTAGCCGCCTTCACGGGCGGCTTGGGGCGCTCGGGGACAGGCGGTTCGGTGAAATCGACCAGGATCGTATCGCCGGGTTTGTCGTGGATCTTCCGGAAATCGAACGAGACCAATGCGAACGAAGCGGCGATCAGCAGCACATAGGCTGCCGCCGCGATCGCCGCCCACCTGCGGGGCGACTTGCCGTTCGGGTCGTAATAGTACATAGGCCTTTATTCCGGCGATGTCGCCGCAATGAGTTTATATCCGTTGTTCTTGGCGACGTTCATCACCTTGATGATCTCGTCCCATGCCACCGTCTTATCGGCATGCAGCGATACGGTGGGCTCCTTCTGCCCGTCGAGGCGCGATTTGAGCGCCCGTTCCACGCCCTCGACCGACCCCACGTCCTGCAATTCGACATAGTAGCGGTACTTGCCGTGCCCCGTATCCTGGATCGACACCGTGGTAACCGCCTTGTCCTTGAGCATGTTCGAGCTCTTGGGAAGCATCAGCTTCAGGGCATTGGGGTTGATCAGCGTCGTAGCGATCAGCAGGAACAGCAGCAGCAGGAACATCAGGTCGGTCATCGACGATGCCGAGAAGGATTTATCGACTTTCGATCCGTGTTTAATTGCCATAGCGCGTTATTTTTGAACGGGTTGATTCAGGATGTCCATGAAGGCGATCGAGTTGGCCTCCATCTGGAAGACCAGCTTCTCGATGCGTGCCACGAGGTAGTTGTAGCCGAAATAGGCCGGGATGCCGACGATAAGACCGCCGACCGTGGTGACCATCGCCACGTACATGCCGCTGGCCAGCAGGCTCAGGTCGACCGTGCCGCCCGCAGCCGCCATGTCCATGAAGGTCTGCACCATCCCGAGCACCGTACCGAGGAAACCGATCATCGGAGCGCCGCCGGCGATCGTCGCCAGGAAGGGAAGGCCGTTTTCGAGCTTCGAGACTTCGAGGTTGGCGACATTCTCGATGGCGGTCTGCACGTCGCTCATCGGGCGGCCGATGCGTTCAATACCCTTCTCGATCATGCGGGCAATCGGCGTGTCGGTCTTCTTGCACAGGTTCACGGCCGTATGGATCTTGCCGTCGGAAATGTAGTCGCGGATGCGGTTCATGAAATTCATGTCCAGCACCGACGCCTTGCGGATGGCCATGAAGCGCTCGACGAAGATGAAGATCGTCACGCCGCCCAGCGCCAGCAGCGGCCACATCAGCCAGCCGCCCATCGAAAACAGTTTCCAAAGTCCCATGCGGGTTTCTTCACTGGTGGCCACCGCCTCGGCAGCCTGCAAAAATGTCATCATAGTTTAAAGAAAAATTGTTATTGTTTGATTCGAGTTCTTTTTCTGCCGTTCAGTTGTTTTCGTCCTTCTTATCCATAACGGGCCGCAGGGCCGAAAGCGTATCCGCCGGCTGCCGCAGCCGCTCCTTTTCCTCGCGGGCGGCCTGCCGCCGGGCTTCGCGCCGCGCCTTGCGTTTCTTGTTGGTGAAACGCTCCCTGATACGCCTCCGCAGATCCCGGAAATTATTGAAATCCTCCTTGAAATAAATACCGATGCCGGTCTCCTGCAGCCCCTGGTTCTCGTCGAAACGGTCGATGGTCTGCGTGAAGGCCTTGGCCTTGAGCGTCCCGGCACGGTCGATCAGGTAGGTGATGTACGCCTCGCCCATGAAGTTGGACATCGAACTGTTCACAGCCTGCTTGTTGTCGATCAGGTAGTTGCCCTCGACCTCGACGAACAGGCGGTTGTTGATCAGGCTCTTCGAAAGGCCGAAGTCCACTTCGTCGCTGGTCAGTTCCGACTTGGGACGGTAGCGGATGACGATGTTGTAGTCGTCATTCGAGAGTAGGTTGCTCACCATGTTCGACACGAATTCCAGACCCGTGGCGGCCGAGACCGAGGTGCCGATGTTCGACGACGACGAACTGTTCTCGCCCATGAAGCTGTTGAACAGCAACAGGTAGGCGAACTGCGTATCGACCGTCTCGGGCGTGGTGAGGGCATTGGCGATCACGGTCTGCGTCTCGGGGTCGGTGCCGGGGACATGCACGTCGAAGGTGACGGCCGGGTTGGAAAGCCGCTCGCCGAGGTGGATGACGCACTCCACGGGCACCGAACGGTCAGCCGCGAGGTTGTCGGACGTACCCTGCAACAGGGGCTGCAACGACGCCTTGAGCTTGTAGATGGCGTTGATGTTGAGCATGGCATCCATCGGCGAGCCCGTCCACTGGATTGTGGAGCCATCCTCGATGACGAACTTCTTGTTGATGATGTTCTGCAGCGAGAAGAGGAAGCTCCCCTCGGTGATGGTATAGTCGCCGTACATCTCGAAGACGTTGGAACGGGGGTTGATCTGCAGGTTGAGCGTACCGTCGCCGCGCGCCCGGAGCGTGTTGCCCGAGACGGTGAGTTCGACCTCGACGCCCGGCCGCACGTTCAGTGCCAGCGAGATATCCATCCGGCTGCCGGCATCGGACTTCTGCTGCCGCTTGCGTTCGAACATCATCTTCTTGCGGGCGAGGTTGTCGACCGTATCGACCCTGGCCGGTTCCCTGAAGGTCACGAAGTCGGCGCTCGATATATTGGACTTGCTGGACAACGGCATGAAGAACGACGAACGGTCGTCGGTCGTGGCGGCGATATCCATCTTCACGAGCCCCTTGTCGCCCGAAATGCGGGCGGAGCCCGTGGCGTAGACCTTGCCGTAGAAAGAGTCGTTGTCCTGCGGGGTGGTGTTGAGCACCATCATCTGCCGGGGTGCGACGCGTACGTCGTAGGCGATGTTCGAGAGGTGTTGCAGGCTCAGGTCGATGTCGAAGCGCCCCTCGTTGCCCTCGGGATCGAATATCGGGACGTTCGAAGCCCGGAAGCGGTTGCCCTTGACGCTCAGCACCGCCCGGGGCATGGTGTAGGGCACCTGTGTGAAATCGACGCGCGTCGACAGCCCCGTGACGCGGATTTCGCCCGTGAGGTCGGCCTCGCGGCGCTGCCCCTGGAGCACCAGGTCGGCGGAGGCGTGCCCCCGGGTATCGGAAATGACGCCCGTGAGGATCGGGTCGAGCAGCCCCATGTCGAGGCTGTCGACATCCAGACGGGCATAGTAGCGCACCTGCGACGGAGCGTAGAAGCCCCGCACCAGCGTATCGCGCTTATGGCGGTCGGTGACGGTAACGCCCGCACGGTTGCGCAGGAAATCCCAGCGCGAGGTGAGGCGCAGCGGCGGTGCGGGTATGTCGTTGACCTGAAGGCTGTCGAGCAGGATGTCGGCCGTGATCTCGCCCGCATGGAGCGCTGATTTCATCGTCGCGGAACCGTTGGTGCGCCCCTCGAAGACGTAGCCCATGCGTTCGATGACCTGCGTGAAGGGCGCGAGGTCGAAATTGCGCAGGCGCAGCGTCACCGAATCCTCGCGGCTGCGCGAAGCGATACCGTCCAGCAGAAGTTCCTGCTCGCGGTTCATCACGAAGAACTTGTCGATCACGACCTGCGCCGTGTCAAGCTGTATCTTGTGGGCGAAAATCTGCCAGGTCTTCGAGCCGCGGGTGATGTGCGACGGCAGGATGCGCAGGTCGACGACGCGGCCGTTGGGCCCGTGCTCGTCGACGACGTCGGCCCGGACGCCCACCAGTCCGGATACCTTGCGCAGCGTATCGTTGAAGCCTGCCGAGAGCTGCACGCGCCCCTGCTTGGCGCCGCCCGTGAGCGAAAGCCCCGGCAGGTGGAGCATACCCGCATAGAGGTCTTCGGCCGAAGCGTAGACCGTGAGCGAGTCGCCCCGGTTCGAAGCGTTGACGTTGAGCCGCGTGGCCAGCATACGCTTGCGTTCGATATATTCCGAAGTCGCCTTGAGCGAAAGCTGGTCGCTCGCGGGGTTGAAAAGCAGTTGCAGCGACGAGCCGTCGGCCACCTGCAGGCCGGGCGAGATGGCGTCGGCGATCGGGTCGATATGGCGGACGTCGACCGAGAGGAGCGAAAAGTCGTTGGCCACGGCCATCCCCGATGCGCGGGGCCCCGACTCCTCGTCGCCGTGCCGCAACAGGGGGAGGTATTTCCAGGCACTGGCACGCAGGTAACGGAAGACCTCGCGGTAGCTGGTCTTGCTGCGGAACGTGGCGTCGGCAAAATCCGAGCGCAGTTCGACCAACTTGCTCCGGGCCGAGTTCTCGCCCGTGACGGTCATGCTCTTCGACGTGAGCTGCTTGTCGTTATAGCGGTAGAGGACGTCGGTGACCTGGATGCGGCCGTTCAGGTCATCGAGCGAGCGGCCGCCGGCCTTGGCGACGATATGCGCCGAAAGTTCCGAGACCGAGTCGCGGCGGTTGACATGCAGCCGGGCCAGGTCGGCACGGCGCAGATCCATCGTAAAGTCGTAACGGGGCACCGAGTCGTTGAAGTCGACCATGCCGAGGAAATCGAAATCGAGGTTGGGGTCGCGGGCCGTGATACGGCCGTCGAACTCGCGGTTGCGAAGCCGCCCGTCGAGGCGCAGCGAATCGTAGACATAGCCGTTGAAGCCCAGCTGCGTGACATTGCCCACTACATTGGCGTCGGTGACCCCCCGCCCGACGACGCCGTCGACGAAAGCCGTGAGCGTGGCGTTGCCCAGCAGGTCGCGGCGGCCGAGTAGTTCGCCCAGCCTGAGGTTGCGCGCGGCCACATCGCCCCTGACGCTGCTGCGCCCGCCGCGCAAGGGGCTCATCTGCAGGTTACAGTCAATGCCGCCCACGTCGGTCTTGGCACCCACCCGCATGTCGAACGACGAGAGCAGCCCGCGGAAACGGGCGTTGACGTCGATGTCGCCCGAATTCCCGAGGATCGCGACCAGCTTGTCGGAAAGCGCACGGCCGCCGATGCCCGCAGCCAGGGCGTCGATGGATTCGGCCGTGGAGGTCAGGCGCGGAATCGTCAGGTCGAAATGCGTCGTGCGGATGTCGGGCAGCCCCCTGACCGCGGCATCGGCCGTGAACCACGTCCCCTGGCCCACCTGTAGGCTCCTGACCTTGCCCGTGAAGTCGGAGACGACGCCCGCGACATCGATGTCGATATTGCTGAAAACGGTATGCCACCCGCGGAGCCGCGGGGCGAAATAGGCGATGTCGTCCGTGGAGACGGTGCTATTGCGCAGCTTGCCGTCGATGCGCACCTCGCCCAGGAAATCCTTGTAGCCGGCCCACGAATCGCCGACGAGCGAAATGTAGGGGATGTCGACGTTCGAACGGGGCGTGACGACGGAGGTATCCTCGAAGCCCAGCGCACCGTTGGTCAGGTAGAAACGCCCCGAGAAATGGTCGAGCACGAAGCCGCTGCGCTCACGTGCCGACATGGCCTCGATGGTGGTGTAGATCGACTGCCCGTCGATGGTGAAGTCGCCGACACGCGCCGAGATGCCGTAGAGGTGCATGTGGCTGAAGTCGATGCCGAATTCGGGGTCGCGCCGCGTGAGCCGCTCCAGGCAGAGATCCATGCCTTCGATGGAAGCCTTGCGCAGCGACAGGCGGAAATTGCCCTTCCGGGGCTTGTCGGGGTCGCTGATGCGGTTGACGATCTGCTTGATGTTCATCTCCCCCTCGGGGGTCTCGCGCAGGTAGAGCTTCGCCCCGCCGATCTCGCCGCGGCTGAGTACTACCCCGCCGCCGAAGATGCCCAGCCCCGTGATGTAGGCGTCGAGGCTGCCGACGTAGAGCAGCGTGTCGCGCTGGTAATCCTCGACGTAGAAGCCCTTGACCTTGACCTTGCTGAAAAGCCCGATGTCCACGCGGTCGATGCTCACGGTGGTTTCGAGCTTCCTGGATACCATGCGCACGGCTTTCTGTACCACGTAGTTCTGCACGGCGGGAATATCGAGCAGCAACGAAAGCACCATGGGCAGAATTATCAGCAACAAAACCGCTACCGAGAACACCTTTCCCAATATTTTTATACCTTTGCGCATTGATAGGTCGTTATAACCTGCAAATTTAACTAAAATAGTTAAAAAAAACGAAAAACCGGATGGATATTACAATTCTCGGCATCGAATCCTCGTGCGACGATACGTCGGCTGCCGTGATCCGCAACAACCTGCTGCTGTCGAACGTGATCGCCTCCCAGGCCGTGCACATAAAATACGGCGGCGTGATCCCCGAACTGGCTTCGCGGGCGCACCAGCAGAACATCATCCCGGTGGTCGACACGGCACTCCGAGAGGCCGGGCTCACCGTCGGGGAGATCGATGCCATCGCCTTCACGCGCGGCCCCGGGCTGCTGGGTTCGCTGCTCGTCGGGGTATCGTTCGCCAAGGGGCTCTCGGTGGCGCACGACATCCCGATGGTCGAGGTCAACCACCTGCAGGGGCATATCCTCTCGCACTTCATCGACCTGCCCGACCGCGAACTGCCCCATCCCGGCTTCCCGTTCCTCTGCCTGCTGGTCAGCGGCGGGCATACGCAGATCGTACGCGTGGATTCGCCGCTCGATATGGAGATCATCGGCACGACGATCGACGACGCCGCAGGCGAAGCGTTCGACAAATGCGCCAAAGTCATGGGCCTGCCCTACCCCGGCGGCCCGGTGATCGACCGCCTGGCAAAGGAGGGCAACCCCAAGGCGTTCCGCCTGGCACACCCCCATGTCGACGGCTACGACTATTCGTTCTCGGGGCTCAAGACCTCGTTCCTCTACATGCTGCGCGACGCCGTGGCCGACGACCCCGATTTCATCGAGCGCAACAAGGCCGACCTCTGCGCGTCGCTTCAGGGCACGATCGTGGAGATACTGCTCGACAAACTGGTGCGGGCGTCGAAAGACACGGGCATCCGCGACATCGCCATCGCCGGGGGCGTATCGGCCAACTCGGGACTGCGCAACGGCATCGTCGAGCAGGGCCTCAAGCGCGGCTGGCGCACGTTCCTGCCGGAATTCAAGTTCACGACCGACAACGCCGCAATGATTGCCATGGCAGGCTACTACCACTACCAGCACGGCGATTTCTCGTCGCTCGACGTGTCGCCCGTGGCACGGCTCGAAGAGCTGTAATGCGGCCGGGAAGATGAAACGGCTCGCGGCATTCGTGCTGCTCCTGGCGGGGATCGGCAGTGCATACGCCAGCGACGGCGATGCGGAGCGGCTTCGCGCATGGCGCGCCGGGGAAAAGGTCACGGAAGAAGCGGTGGCGGAATACGGCATCGACCGCTGTTTCGCCAGTTCGGAGATCGGCGACGCACTCCTCGCGCGCATGTACGGCAAATCCTACAAGCCGGACTGCACCGGCCCCGCTCGGAGCTCCGCTACCTGCGGGGGCTGCACCGCAACCTCGCAGGCGAAACCCTGCTGGGCGAACTGGTCTGCAACGAGGCCATAAGCGGCGACCTGCTGGAAATCTTCCGGGCGCTCTACGACGCAGCCTACCCCATCGAACGCATGGTGCTGATCGACGAATACGACGCGCAGGACGGCCCTTCGATACGGGCCAACAACTCTTCGGCATTCAACTTCCGGTTCATCGCGGGAACCGGAGTGCTCTCCAACCACAGCCGGGGCATGGCCGTCGACATCAACCCGCTCTACACCCCTTATGTCAAAACGAACGGCGGCCGCACGGTCGTCGCCCCCGCGGAAGCTGCCCCTTATGCCGAACGGAAGCGGGATTTCCCCTACAAGATCGCCGAGGACGCCCCCTGCTGCCGGGAGTTCCTGCGCCACGGATTCACCTGGGGCGGCCACTGGAAAAGCCTGAAGGACTACCAGCATTTCGAGAAAAAGCAATAGCCGCCCGGAAGCCTCAGCACTGCGCAGGGAGGCCGCCCGCGGTTATTTCGGGACGGCAACGATCGATTCGGAATCGCTCCCGGGTATTCCGGGACAGCATCCGGCCAGTTCGGGACAACACAAAGGCTCCCGACCTTTCGAGGTCGGGAGCCTTTTTTCCTTCGGGCATCCCCGGATTTTCCGGAGACCGGATTATTTTACGCCGAAGAGTTTTCCCTTCAGCGAAAAATTGTCGTACTCGGCCTTGAGCGAAGCCATCAGATCGCGCACCGACTGGATCTTTTCGGCCCGCCATGCGTTGGCGCCGCAGAAGGCATAGCCGTTCTGCAATTTTCCCTTGAAGGCGTTGTAGAGCGCCAGCATGATGCAGTAAGGGCTGTGCGTCACGTCGCACGTCTTGATGCAGTCGAACGGGCAGTTCTTGGGGCGTTTCAACCCCTCCTTCACCCGGTCGAGGAACGAGCTGTGGATGGCCCGCCCCGGCATACCCACGGGGCTCTTGATGATCTCGATATCCTGCTGCGTGGCATCGAGGTAGCTCTGCTTGAACGCCGGGTCGGCGTCGCACTCCTCGGTCGTGACGAAGCGGGTGCCCATCTGCACACCCTCGGCGCCCAGCGACATGATGCGGTAGATATCCTCGCCGGTATAGATACCGCCGCCGGCGATGACGGGGATATGGCAGCCGTGCTCGGCCTCGAACGCATGTACTTCGGCGACGATTTCGGGAACGATGCTCTCGAGCGCATAGTGCTCGTCGACAAGCTGCTCCTCCTTATAGCCGAGGTGGCCGCCCGCCTTGGGGCCTTCGACCACGATGGCGTCGGGAATGTACTTATATTCTGCAAACCATTTCTGGCACAGCAGTTTCGCGGCGCGCGCCGACGATACGATGGGTGCCAGTTTGGTTTTGGCTCCTTCGGTAAGGAACGACGGCAGGTTGAGCGGCAGCCCGGCGCCCGAGAAGATGATGTCGGCCTTCTCGGCGATGGCGGTTCTGACCATGTCAGCGAAATTGGACATGGCGACCATGACGTTCACGCCGACGATGCCTTTCGTGGCCTCGCGTGCCTTTTTCAGTTCCTGTTTCAGCCCCCAGATCGAGGCCGTACGGTAATCTTTCGAATAGTCTTTGTAAATCACTCCCAGGCCGGCCGACGAAATGACGCCGATGCCGCCCTGGTCGGCAACGGCCGAAGCCAGCCCTGCGAGCGATATGCCTACGCCCATACCGCCCTGCACGATGGGGACGGGAGCGAGCAAATTTCCGATTTTCAATGCTTTCATTTTGTTGTGGATTAGTGCAAACCTAATTAACCGCACCAAAGGTACGAAAAACAAAACGGAACACACCATATCCCATACGAATTAATTGTTAATTCTCTGCCGGGCGGCGCCGGAACCGTCGGGAAGGCACGGGCGGAGGATGCAGCGCCCCGTCATGCCGCCGGGGAGCGGGAATTACAGGAACCGGACACCTCTCACCCGGGCGCGGTTGCGGCCGGGGGCTTCGCGCTCGACGATACCGGTCACCACGTCGGCGGCATCGTGCCAGCGGTTGGCGCGGAACCGGCGGCGGTAGGTCGTCAGGTGGGCGTATAGCTCCGGCCAGCGCAGGTTCCAGCCCCGGGGAAAGCGCACGAGGTGCAGCGCCGTGGCCGAATTGGAGAGGATGCGCGCCTCCTTGTTGGCGCCCTGGTGGAACCATTCGATGCGCACGGAGGGTGCCAAAGCCTGCAGCGAGCGTGCAAAACCGCGGCCGCCGTTATTGCTTTCGATACGCATATTGTCGCAGCGGGTGTCAAGAATCAAGGAAACCAACTTCGGTTCGGTAATCTCGACATTGTCTTTCGTAAACAGGACATCGGTAATGAAATACTTTGTACCGAATACTTTGGCAATCGGTGCACAGAAATCGTCGTCTCCTTCGTCGGCCACATCGGTAGCACCGATCACGCCATCCGGCTGTTTACCTTCGATATCTGCCAGATTGAAGCGGTTCAATTCTGATTTTGGGAACAACAACCCAATAGCCTCGATCGGTTCCTGCATATACTCGGCACACCAGATGGAATCGTCCGTTTCCTCCCGCAATTCGTGATAATACTCCGTTGTATGCACATCCTCACAGAAAGAACAATCGTTCTCATCCAATGCGGCAATACGGATAATCTCGTCATACTTCCCCATTTCCTCCATACGACCAAGAACATCCGTAGCCGACCAACGGGTACCGATGTCGATCGAACAACAGTTCCCCTCGATACGGGAATCATGTGTTCCCTGCTTCCAAGACCAGACCTTTTCGTTATTGGTGTCAGATAGTGCATCTTCCAAACTCTTATACAAGTCGTCGGTCATGGCCAACATAGACGCACCGAAACCGATTACCGTACCGCCTACACCGGCCCCGAAGTAACTCACCTGTCGGGCAACTTCCAAGCTCCAGCCGTGCACATTCTGTTTATCCCCTCGCAATTGCACATCCGGGAATATCTCTTTGAACCGGGAAGAGCGGACAATGTCGCGTGTATCATAAGATAATTTATTATACAATGTATCGGAACAACAATTGCGCATGCCCGACTCTTCCGGGAAATGGCCAAGCATCCACGAAATGAACAAGGATGATATATAGGACTTCCCGGCACGTGGCGGCATGGAGACGGCCAGCCGACGAATCACACCCGACAAATACGATTCGTACACCCGCGTAAATGCGTCCGCCACCTTCTTCAAAAACAAACGCTTAGCGAAGAACTTAGGATCATGATATAAACAATAGGCCCAGAAATCATTCCGAGCCTCCCGTTTGCGCAATATGGTCGCAGCCTTCGCCTGCCTGATCAATATTTCTCTCTTACTCCTTTTCACCACGGATAATTGCTGCTAGTTCTTCATCTGACATCGATTCCAATTCATCACCCAGTTTGACCTGGTTCTCCACTTCTTTCTTATCACGCCACTTGCCAGATTGCCGGTTCTTCAGCCAGAAAATGGCGGCAGTTGTATCCGGAGGGTAATGTTCGATATACTCCACCTTATCCGTAATCTTACCCTCGTTGGTAGCGAACTTCGTCGCTCTGGCATCGTAACCAATCGCACGGCTATAAAGTCTCGATGCTACATTTGCATCTGCTACAGCTTTTCCCTTTTTTAAGGACTCAAGAAATTGAGGGAACTTCTTCTTCCAACTATTCAACGTTTGTTCCGAAACAGAGAAGAATTCAGCAATCTCCTTATCTGTTGCACCTAACAGACAAAGTTTTAGAGCCTGCTCTGCATATTCTTCTCTATATTCAGACTTACGCCCCCTACTTTTCTTTTTTACTTCATTCTTCTCTGACATACCTAACCAAAACTAACGAATCGGGACAATTCCGCCTTCAACTCAGGTAAACTTCCATTATCTAAATAGAAAGAAGAGCACATTTTACCTTCTTTCTTTACACCACGCATTGACTTACACAAGTGTTCTCCTTCTAGCACTATACCCATTGCCAAAGGTGGACATTCCGAACCTAACGCTTCTTGGATCATCACAATGATATCTTTCGCCAATCGCTCTTGTACCTGTAATCGTGCCGCACAATAATCAACAACACGACCAACTTTCGATATGCCCAATATCTTACCTTTAGGATTAGGAATATAAGCAAACCAATACTTCCCAAAGAAAGGCATCATATGATGTTCGCACATTGAATAGAATCCACCTGAATCTGCGATAACACTATTACAAGAAAGACCATCCACTCCATTAGGAAAAACCGTTATTTTAGGCACCAGTGCCAGATCATATCCACGAAAGATCTCTTTCCACATTCTTATGATACGATCCGGTGTTCCTTTTAATCCTTCTCTACAAGGGTCCTCACCGATAAAAGAAAGGATCGTTCTTATCGCACATTCAATATCTTGTGTGTTTGTAAGCTTAACTTCCATTTTGAGTTTGTTTTGATAAAATTGATTGTTTCATTCAAAATTTCTGCGTTCTTGGCTTTGTCTTTGACATCGCACGGTTGCAAATAATAGCTATCTTCATAAGTGGTTGACAAATTGTCATATTGACTCATATCTTGTCCTCGATATACCACTTTCAGCTCATCTATACGCTGGATTCTGACTTCCTTATATTTGGGGCTGCATGTGATCCAGTCTATCATAGATTCCAAACCATCTCTGAGCAACAACGTTCCGTTGGTTTCAATCTGTACATACTTTTTCGCTTCGTGCATTTTATAAATAAGTGAAGCTGAGAGTTGCATTGTTGGTTCTCCACCTGTGATTACGATATGTTTTGCCGGATATTTTTCTATTTCCTGCATTATCTCATCTTCGGTAAGCTCTTTGTATGATTTATGATCTGTATCGCAAAAATCGCAAGCCAAATTACATCCAGCAAAACGAATAAACACGGATGGAGTTCCTGTAAACCGTCCCTCTCCTTGAATGGAGTAGAAAATCTCATTTACTTTCATAATTCTTCCTCCTCTTCTTTATCTTTTACATAAACAGCAATATTACCTTCGCTTTCCTGCACTTTTGTTTTGTAACACTCTGGAATCTGTTCTGTAATCCATTTAGCGATATTTTCTGCAGTTGGATTGAATGGTAATAGTTCATTGAAATTGCCATGGTCAAGCCAGGAATGAATCTTTTCTTTGATGTGCTTGAAATCCACCACCATCCCGTCCGCATTGACTTCCTTTGCCTTACAAAATACGGTAACAATCCAATTATGACCGTGTAAATTCTCACATTTACTTTTGTAGGAGAGGGTTAACCTGTGACAACCTGCAATTTCCATTTTTTTTGATACGTAATACATAACCATTTATCTTAGTATATTTTAAATTAATCGTCCTCATATATGGTGGTATCAATTATTCCAGCTTCCCATAACGCCTCCTTGCGTTCTAAGCATGTGGCACATTTTCCGCAATGTTTCTTTCCTCCCTTATAGCAAGAATACGTCTTTGAGTAATCAATATCTAATTTCTTTCCATGAGTAGCTATATCCGACTTCGTTATATTAGTGTACGGGGCATCAATCGTGATCCCACCATACGTTCCATTACGCATAGCAGTTGACATAGCTGTTATAAAAGCGTCCGTACAATCCGGATATAACGAATGATCGCCTGAATGATTCGCTATAAAGACTTTTCCCAATCCTCGGCTCTCAGCAATACCGCACGCTATGGATAACATGATTCCGTTACGGAAAGGCACAACGGTCGATACCATATTCTCGATCTCGTACCGCCCATCAGGAATAGCCTCTGCCCCTTCCAATAGTGCGCTTTTGAAATAGTTGTGTATAAACCTCAACGGTATCACGATATGCTCAACCCTTAACCTCTCACAATGATACGATGCAAACCCGATTTCCATTTTGTTATGGCTGCTTCCGTAGTCGAACGTGATAGCCAGTGATATTCTCTCTATTTTCTCATACAGAAGGGTAACAGAATCCATACCTCCCGATAAAATTATCAAACTATCTTTCATATTATCTTATTAAATTATCTATTATAAATACCTTTCGACGTATCTCTGATACTTCACCCACTCACTAAAATTACGCCTATTAGCCAGATCGTGATCTTTTACCCTCATACCTTTCGGCGGATCTTGATATATCATCTTTTCACCATCGAATGAGTAAATCTGCCCGAATCTTGCACCAGATAACCAAGTCGTGCTATCTACACTGTCAAACCTTAAATACTTAAGGTATGTCGTATTCGTGAACCCAAGCCCATGGATACGGGAACCGGCCGTGTGCGCCTGGTCTATGAACCATTTAAGGATCATCGGGTTCTTTCTTATCTTTCTGCCCTCATCGGTGGCCAATGTCGTACCAATAGCTACATAAGGATAATCCTCGCACATCTTGACAAAATAATCCTTTCCCCTATTGGAATGCCAAACCGGGATAGGGTTCCTGCCAGTCCTATCCTTGAGGTATTCTCGGTAATACTCAACCTTATCAATCCCAACAACAATATCTATATCAAGCTCAAAAAATAGCCTTATATTGTTTTTGTAGACAAAATCCGCGTATTTCCTTACATATCCATCCCAATCGAAATTATTGTTCTTCCCGGAGAACGCGGAAAAAGCCTCACTATCCAAAATATGTCTATCCTGGTAGACGAAACTATCGCAATTTCCTGACTTATGCTCCCAGAAAGAACTTAAAAGATAAATATCTTTTGTATCTAAATTCCACCGCTTGGCACATGTTTTATAACTGGCTAAATATAGGATCATAGCTCTATTTCCTTTCCACAATGAGGGCAAACCATCGTCTTTCTTTTATTCTCAACCTTATCTGCTCCCTCAAAGAAGCGGTCTACATCTGTCGGTATATCATCAAATGGAAGCTCCAACTCCCAATCACCAAGCTCGTCAATACCAAAATCTTCAACTACAGTTGCAAAATCGAACATAGAAGTATCTGATGTATGGTTATCAGCCAGAGCCAAAAGCTTTCTTTTTTCATCCTCTGTAGACAAATCCGTTCTTCTGATCGCTATCAATTCATTTCCATCAGACTCTACAATTCGGACTTTCAACCCCAGTTCTAAAGCCTGCTCATAAACTCCATTCCCGGCAATAATAACATCGTTCTTATCCAGAAGAATAGAACGACCGGTTCCACAGTCCTCCAGGCTCTTTTTAATAAGTCTTTTATTCTTATCCGTGTGGATACGATAATTCCGAGGGTCATACTTCAATTCAGCCATAACTTTTATTCTAAACGTAAAAGAAAAAGGCAAGGTTAATGATAATACAGCAAAAATGCAGTCCACTAATCAGTTAGGTGTTTAGCTCATAATACTGCATAAGCTGAAAAAGGAGGTTCGATAAAAGTTGCGAAAGACTTCAGTTCCCATATCGTTACTGATATAATAGGAACAAGAAACGGTACAACAGGTTATATTTCAGTAATTTGCACAATTTTTCATACTTGGAGACAACTCGCTTGATATTAACTTTGTAACAATCAAAAAAGTATGAAAACGAGTATGAGCAGATCGACTTTCAAAATCCTCTTCTACGTGAAGAAGGGCAGCGAGAGAGCCAACGGCTATCTCC
>OGTL01001487.1_pt1 | contig 20489 bp, 19 predicted proteins | sample 1553601 | NCBI WGS metagenome assembly OGTL01 (sample SAMEA2580112, study PRJEB22360) | human gut metagenome | biome: human gut; feature: human-associated habitat; material: faeces | place: Denmark | collected 2008/2010 | reverse complement strand
AGTACATCAATCAACTTTGAGACACTGTATATAGTATGAAAAAACAGTTTTTCAGCGGCGTCCCTATAGAGGTGAGGGAATTCTTGCTACGGTTGTTAAAAGAACTTTGTAATCGGATATTTTAATATGAAACATTTTCTTTTTTTACACGAATTTTATACTTCGTGTGCTATGATAAAACTATAAATCTAGAAATTCAAAAAGGAGACTATCATGCACATTTTAATTATAGAAGATGAAGAACAGCTCTGCCGTTCCATGGCAGAGGGGCTCCGCATGGACGGATACGAAACAGATACCTGCTTTGACGGAGAAGAGGGACTGGAATTATGTATGACAGAGAATTACGACCTGATCCTTCTGGATCTGAACCTGCCGGGAATTGACGGTCTGGAAATCCTGCGTCAGTTCCGTACCTTCAATACCAATACTCCTGTTCTCATACTCTCCGCAAGAGTACAGATCCAGGATAAGGTAGAAGGGCTGGATCTGGGAGCCAACGATTACCTCACCAAGCCATTTCATTTCGAAGAGCTGGAAGCCCGCATCCGCAGCCTTACCCGACGCAAATTTATCCAGGAGGATGTCTGCCTGAGATGCAGCCGCATTACCTTTGACACACGTACAAGAGAAGCCAGTGTAGATGGCACGCCTCTGGCTCTCACCAGGAAAGAAAGCGCACTTCTGGAATATTTTCTGCTTCACCGCAACCGGATCATCAGCCCTGAGGAAATGATCGAGCATCTCTGGGACGGCAGCGTGAACAGCTTCAGTAATTCCATCCGGGTGCATATTTCTTCTTTAAGAAAAAAACTGCGAACTGCCCTTGGATATGATCCTATACAAAATAAGATTGGACAGGGATATATTCTGGAAGAATAAAAATCATTCATATCTGTACAATAAATATTTTCAGATTTCAAATACTACTATGTCATTATAATGAAACGAAAGGATTTATCTATGAAATTTTATTCAGAAAAACTTTCCCCCCGCAGGCTCTCTCTCCAGTGGCGGCTCACATTGCTGATCTCCGGGCTGGTTATCACAGCCTGTGCACTGATGTATTTCTTCATCAGCCGTTCTGCTGTGACCGGCCTGGAAGGGATCTCCGACTATGTGGTTCTGGTCACCCCCGACAATTCAAACCCGATCTCCATCAATGTAGATCCAAAAATCCTCATCCCTGATCTGGAAAACCAGATCCAGAATACAAAAAACAACTTTCTGTTCCAGAGCATGATCGCCACAGGTATCATTATTCTTCTCAGCAGTATCTGTACCTGGTTTGTCACCAGAAGAGCCCTGGCTCCCCTGCGCAGATTCAGCGACAGGATCAGCCAGGTACAGGCACAGAATCTGTCTGAACCGCTGGAAGTCCCACTCTCAGAGGATGAAATCTCACGTCTGACCAGATCCTTTAATGACATGCTTGCCCGCCTGGACAATGCCTTCTCTGCACAGAAACAGTTTGTGGCAAGTGCAGCACATGAGCTTCGCACACCCTTAGCTGTAATGCAGACAAATCTGGAAGTTTTTTACAAAAAGCCGGAGCACGCACCCCAGGAATACGACAGACTTTTCACCATGCTTCAGGAACAGACCGGACGGCTTTCCCATCTTGCGGAAATCCTGCTGGACATGACAGGTCTTCAAACAGTAGAGCGTTCTGACACTATTTCCCTTGCAGCACTCACAGAAGAGGTTTTCTGCGATCTGGATCCGGTTGCAGAAAAACATCAGGTCCGGCTTATTCAGACAGATGGCGACTGTACTGTTACAGGCAGCTATATCCTTCTGTACCGGGCAGTCTATAATCTGGTTGAAAATGCGATCAAATATAACCGGCCTTCCGGTTCCGTTACTGTAAGCATTCATTCTGCAGAATCTGCAGTCCTGGAGGTAACTGACACAGGCATCGGTATCTCCCCTGAAAATCAGGAAAAAATCTTTGATCCCTTCTACCGTGTGGACAAATCCCGCAGCCGCGCCATGGGCGGTGCAGGTCTGGGGCTTGCTCTTGTAAGCGAGATTGCCAGACAGCACAACGGCCAGGTAAAAGTAACCCAGAGCAGCGAAAAAGGCAGTACCATTGCCCTGATACTGCCTGAATCAACTGACTATTGATTTTTTCTCTTATTTATTTTTTTCCAGAATCTGAATCAGTTTCTGTGTATCTTCCATAGTAGTAGCCCAGCTTGTGGCAAAGCGGATCACAGAGTGTGTCTCATCATACTTCTCCCAGAATCCGAACTCCACATCCTGGGCTATTTTTTTCATTACCTCATTGGACACAATACAGAAGATCTGATTGGTGGGAGTATCCAGAGAAAGCTGATATCCATATTTCTTCAGTGCATCCTTGATCTGCTCTGCAGCTTCCATTGCAGGTTTGCCGATCCGCAGGTACAGCCCGTCCGTAAACAGCTCACCAAACTGGATTCCTGCGATCCGTCCCTTGGCAAGCAATGCTCCATGCTGCTTGATGATCGTAAAGAAATGAGGAATCCGTCCTTTCTGCGGTATAACCACTGCTTCTCCAAACAATGCTCCGCATTTGGTTCCTCCAATGTAAAATACATCGCTAAGTTCTGCCAGATCAGTGAGAGTCACATCATTCTCCGGGCTTGCCAGTGCATAGGCAAGGCGGGCGCCATCCACATAAAGGGGAAGATGATTTTCCCGGCAGACTTTGCTGAGAGCTGCTAATTCTTCTCTGGAATACAGGGTACCATATTCTGTTGGCTGAGAAATATATACCATCCCGGGCATTACCATATGCTCATAATTGGCATCATCATAGAAATCCTTCACCAGCTTCTCAATCTGCTGTGCAGAGATTTTTCCATCTTTCTGCGGTACTGTCAGAACCTTATGTCCACCAAATTCAATAGCGCCAGATTCATGGGTTGCAATATGACCTGTATCCGCAGCCACAACTCCCTGATAGGATTTCAAAAGTGCATCGATTACTGTGGCATTGGTCTGTGTTCCGCCAACCAGCAGGAATACTTCTGCCTCCGGCGCATTGCAGGCTTTTCTGATCTTTTCTTTCGCATCTTCTGTATATGGATCCTGACCATAGCCCACTGTTTTCTCCAGGTTTGTCTCCATCAGCTTTTTCATGATCGCAGGATGTGCACCCTCCATGTAGTCACTGGCGAAATATAAACGTGATTCTGTATTTTCCATTTTTATCGTTATGTCCTTTCACTGCACTATTTGCGCATTTGACTTTTTTATTCATAGCTTCTGTTCTGTACCGGAACGCTATTCATTCTGTTACTCTATTTTTCTTAGCATTTCTCCCATCTGCTCTTCTGACTTTCACAGATGGAGTTCCACTGACAATTCCCACAGATTTCTTTCCTCTTTCCTGATGCCAGGATTTTCTTTTGAACAACATCTGTAAAATCATCAAATTCCATGATCTGTCCATTCTCCAGGCCGCATAGTTCCAGCACTGCATTGTCATATGCTTCTACAAGTGAAAAGGAAGAACAGCATCCTTTTTCATTATTGGGACAGGCAGAACAGATCTCGTCTGTATCTGCATGAAGCTGTATCTTTGCTCCCTTCTGGAAAATATCCAGCATTTCCTGCATATGTGCGGAAAATCCATCACTGTATCCCTCACCCTTGAAATATGCAAGGCACATTCCATGGTGAGGGCGTAGTGGAATATTTTTTATAAAAGACATCTTTGTGCACCCTTCTCCTTAATTTTTAACATATTGGATACTTTAACACAAAGCGTTTTTATTGACAACTTTTTTTATTTTATAGTTTACAATCCGATAATTCTATATACTGATCGGATTTCATCAGACTTACTGGATAAAATCAGAAAAATCCTTTTTTACTTTTTCTTCATTTACCAGCCTTAGCTACCCTCATATTATAAAGAAAGGTACCCAATGATGCCAGAATAATCAGCACATATCCTGTAAAGCTGTACTTATCCGGAATCTCTCCAAACAGGACAAATCCCAGCATCGTGGCAAAAATAATCTGCGAATAATCAAAGATGGAAATCTTCCCTGCAGGTGCATAGGTGTATGCAGCCGTAATCGTAAACTGTCCACCCGCTGCGAATAATCCTGCCATCAGCAATGTCACAAGCTGCTTCATACTCATGGGTGTGAAATGGAACAACATCCACGGCACAACCGACAAACAGGAGAAAAATGAAAAATAAAACACGATAACCGGTCCCTTCACTCCGTGAGTTCCCAGTACACGCACCATCGTATAGGCAATTCCTGCCCCCAGTCCACCGCAGACTCCTATCAGTGCCGGAACAAGTGCCGCATTCTGAAATCCCGGTTTCACTACAAATAAACATCCGATAAACGCCAGCGCAACACACGCAGCCTGCGCCGGTCTGATCTTTTCCTTTAACAAAAGGAATGAAAAAATAATCGCAAAAAACGGAGATAACTTATTCAGGATCGATGCATCTGCCACCAACAGATGGTCAATGGCGTAAAAGTTACACAGAATCCCCAGTGTCCCGCACACACAACGCAAAATCAGCGGTCCCCAGTATTTCTTATCCACCTTCGGCACTGTACGATTCTTACAGAGAACTATCGCTGCAAACACCGCCGCCACCAGATTTCGGAAGAAGCTCTTCTCCACAGACGGCAGATCACCTGCCAGACGTACGCTCACATTCATACAAGCAAAGAAAAACGCCGACAGGATGATCATTATCATACCCTTTATGTAATTTTCCTGTTTCATCAGATTTAACCTGCCTTTCTGTCCATGCAGACAGCTTCTTTTTATCATATGCTGTCTGTCATCTACCTGTTAATCATATCACGGACAATCGTTTTAGTACAAATAGATTTTTTATTTCAATTCGTCCTAAACCATGATATGTTACTGTTCACTCCGTTCTCAGTAACACGCTTCGCGATGCACAGAATTTATGCTAATCGCATAAATTCGCGCGGTATGTCTCGGGTTTTCTGTGACCTTCGCTCACAAAAAACACCTCGCGGGACATTACCAGTGAACAGTAACGAGTTATTCCATATCACGGTTCACCCGGATGTTCATTTCTTCCAGGGTATGGGAAATATCCTCATACCGGAACGCTCGTCTGGCCAGATATCCATACAGCCTTCGCATCTGTCCTTCATCAAGCTCTGTGTCCGGCGCATATTTCTTCTCGATCGTCCTGCGTAATACCTCCCGCTCGTCCGGTTCCATAAGCTCTTCCATCTCATTCCAGGCATCCAGGGCAATCTGACGGTCCACACCCTTTAACTGAAGTTCCGAGAGGATCTTCTGACGGCTCCTGGTTTCCATGCGGAAGGAGATATAGGTTCTGGCATAACGGGCATCGTTGATATACCCATAGGACTTCACATAAGCAATGGCATCTTCTACTGCCTCCGGTGAAAATTCAGCCTGACGGAGTTTATCCGTCAGGCCTTTCTCTGTGCGGTCCATATGTTCCAGAAGCCGCATGGCTTTCTTTCTTGCACGGTTTCGTTCTTCCAGATCCAGCATGGATTACTCTTCCTTCTCTGTATCTTCTGCCTGTACTGCTGCTTCTGCTGTCTCATCTGCCGGATCCAGATGATAATGTACACGAACCTTCTTCTCGATCTCATCGCGGATCTCCGGATGCTCTCTCAGGAATAATTTGGCATTCTCACGTCCCTGTCCGATCTTATCCCCTTCATATGCATACCAGGCTCCGCTTTTGTTTACGATGGAGCATTCTGCAGCCAGATCCAGGATATCTCCCTCTCTGGAAATACCGGTTCCGAACATGATATCAAACTCTGCCTGCTTAAATGGCGGAGCCACCTTGTTCTTAACTACTTTCACACGGGTGTGGTTTCCAACCATCTCACCACCCTGCTTCAATGTTTCCACACGGCGTACATCCATACGGACAGATGCATAGAATTTCAGCGCACGTCCACCGGTTGTAGTTTCCGGATTGCCAAACATCACTCCAACCTTTTCACGAAGCTGGTTGATAAAGATCACCACGCAGTTGGACTTGCTGATAACAGCTGTCAGTTTACGGAGTGCCTGTGACATCAGACGGGCCTGCAGACCTACATGGCTGTCTCCCATATCTCCTTCGATCTCAGCCTTGGGGACCAGGGCTGCAACAGAGTCCACGATCACGATATCCACAGCACCGGAACGTACCATAGTCTCTGTGATCTCCAGCGCCTGCTCTCCGTTATCCGGCTGTGAAATATAAAGGTTGTCGATATCAACACCTATACTCTTGGCATAAACAGGATCAAGAGCATGCTCCGCATCGATAAATCCTGCGATTCCGCCTCTCTTCTGCACTTCAGCGACCATATGTAAAGCTACCGTTGTCTTACCACTGGACTCCGGTCCGTAAATCTCCACGATACGTCCCTTGGGAACACCACCTACACCAAGGGCGATATCCAGGCTTAAGCATCCTGTGGGAACTGCCTCCACCTGCATATGGGAACTGGAATCTCCAAGCTTCATGACAGAGCCTTTACCGAACTGTTTCTCAATATTTCCAAGAGCCGCTTCCAGCGCCTTCTGCTTCTCTTCACTGATCATTATGTAATCTCCTATTCTTTATTCTCTTTCTAATCAGGTTTCCTTTAATCCGAACCTTTGTTCGTGTTTTCTGTATTACATAGTATTATAAAACGGAATGATTGTCAATAAGATACTTGAAAATCCCTCTGTTTTTTTGTTGACAAGATCTCTGAAAATCCGACAAAAAGCTTCCCATACATGATTTCTTTTTCCTCTCTGAATGCAAAAAAAGCAGATAAAAAGATTTCCCTCTTCATCTGCTTTTTATGCAATATATTTCCTGTCACTGATCGTTGGTCAGCTTCAGTTTGTCCAGAATATAGAATACAAGGCTTAATGCCATGGCAACCACACATGCCAGCACCATACCGGTAAGCTCAACATTTCCAAGCTTCAGGGCAATTCCTGAAAGACCTACAACAAAGACAACGCTTGTCAGCGTCAGATTTCTGGACTTGCTGTAATCCACGTGATTGTCAACCAGCATACGAAGGCCGGAGGTTCCGATCATTCCGTAAAGAAGGAAGGAAATCCCACCGATCACCGGACCTGGAATGGTACTGATCAGGGCTGCCAGTTTACCAAGGAAGGAACAGCAGATAGAAAGCACTGCCGCACCACCGATCACCTGTACACTGTAAACCTTTGTCACTGCCATGACACCGATGTTCTCACCGTAAGTAGTTGTCGGCACAGAACCAAGGCATCCGGAAACTGTGGTAGAGAAGAAATCTGCAAACAGGGATCTGTGGAGACCCGGATCTTTCAGAAGATTTCTTCCAACGATCTTTCCGGTTACGATCTGATGGCCGATATGCTCGGAGGTTACCAGAAGCAATGCCGGAAAGATCGTCATAATGGCCTCAAAATTAAATTTCGGAGATGTAAAGTTGGGAAGAGCCAAAAATGCCGCTTCCCTTACCTGTGTAAAATCCAGAAGCCCGCATGCACCTGCTGCCACATATCCCGCAATGATCGCGATCAGGATCGGAATAACAGAAAGGAAGCCCCGGAACAGGATCTGCCCGAATACCGCAACTCCAAGTGTGACCAGAAATACGATCACATTCTTCGGATCTACCTTCTCGTCCAGAAGTCCTGCCGTACTTGCTGCATTTCCCGCAAGTTCCAGACCGATCAGTGCCACTACCGGTCCCATTGCCGCTGTAGGAAGCACGATATCGATCCAGTCTGTTCCGCACTGGCGGACGATCAATGCCACGCACATACCAGCAATACCCAGAACAACGAAACCACCAAGGGCATACTCATATCCATACTTGCTGATCACCAGAAGAGCCGGTGAAAGGAAGGCAAAACTGGAGCCCAAATAAGCCGGTGCCTTTCCTTTTGTGATGAAAATAAAAAGGAGTGTTCCCACACCATTCATCAGAAGCACAATAGCCGGACTGATACCAAAAAGGAATGGCACCAGTACGGATGCTCCGAACATGGCGAACATATGCTGGATACTTAACGGTATCAGCATCTTTGCAGGTACTTTTTCTTCGACCTGTATGATTCTTTTTTCCACTCTCAAATCCTCCTGTTTTTTATTATCTCACAGATTATAGCACAGGTTTTCACATCGTGGGATATTTTTTCTGAAAATATACGGATACTGTGTGGTATACTGTTATTATCTCCGGAAAAACAGGCGGATTCCATAAATACAGCTGTCGTCTGTTCCGGAAGGAATTTTTCAGAAAGGAATATTCTTCTATGAAAGCATACCAACGACTTCTATCCTATGTAAAAATATCCACCCCCAGCAATGAAGAAAGCTCTTCTTCCCCCTCTTCCCAGTGCCAGTTTGACCTGGCCCGGCTTCTTGTGGAGGAACTGAAAGGCCTTGGGATCTCTGATGTGTCTCTGGATGAACACTGTTACGTTTATTCACATCTTCCTGCTACAGAAGGTCTGGAGCACTGCAAAGCACTGGGCTTTATCGCTCATATGGATACGGTTTCCGATTTCTGCGACCATGCAGTCACACCGGTGGTCACAGAAGATTACGATGGAAAAGAGCTTCCTCTCGGCACAAGCGGCAGAACTCTTTCCCCGGAAATGTTCCCCCATCTTGCTTCCCTTGCCGGGCGTACCCTGATCACCTCAGACGGAACCACGATCCTAGGCGCAGACGACAAGGCCGGCATTGCAGAGATCCTCACTGCGCTGGAGCATATCCTTACGGAAAAAATACCTCACGGACCTCTCTGCGTTGCTTTTACTCCGGATGAAGAGATCGGCATGGGACCGGCACACTTTGATGTAAAAAAATTCGGTGCGGATTATGCATATACCCTAGACGGTGATACGGAAGGCGAGATCCAGTACGAAAACTTTAACGCCTGCAGTGCAAAAGTAACCTTCCAGGGCGTTAATGTACATCCCGGTTCTTCCAAAAATACCATGATCAACGCAGCCCTCGTTGCCATGGAATTTAACTCCATGCTTCCGGCGGCAGATACTCCCAGGAATACAGATGATTACGAAGGATTTTTCCATCTGTGCTCCATGAAAGGAGATGTTTCCCAGGCTGAGCTTCAGTATATTGTCCGGGATCACGATGCCGCTTCTTTTGAGATCCGTCAGCAAACGCTCACACATATCATGGAGATCCTCAATGAAAAATGGGGGGAAGGTACCGTAACTCTTACCATCACCCAGCAGTACCGCAATATGAAAGAAATCATCGATACCTGCCCATGGCTGATATCTCTGGCAGAGGAAGCCTGCCACAGCTGCGATGTCACACCGCTGATCCTGCCTATCCGCGGCGGCACAGACGGTGCACAGTTAAGCTTTATGGGACTGCCCTGCCCGAATCTCGGAACCGGCGGACATGCCTATCACGGGCCTTATGAGCATATTACAGCAGAAGGAATGGATGCCGCTGTGAACGTTACTCTGGAGATCATAAGACTATTTTCACAGAGAAAAGACTGAAAAGAAACTTTTCTTCGAAAGTCTGCATTCCCTGAAATCTGATATAATGAAAAAATACTCACAGATCCTCCGGCTGGAAATCTGCCGGAACAAATCTGTGAGTATTTTTTCCTGTGCTAGCTGTGTTCACTTTGAGTTCTGCACCGAATAACTATATTGCCGTTTACTGATCGGACTTACAGATCAGATGATCTTCATCATTCTCGCCAGCTTCTTCATATATCTTCCACCAGGCATCATACCCAGCTCATCTTCACCGGGCTTGCTTACAAACAGATATACAATAAAGTATACACCTGCTGCCAGCATCACGGAAATACCAAGACAGATCACATTGGAATGGATCAGTGCATACAATCCGTAATACACCACTCCCGCAACAACTCCCATCGGGATAGATGCCAGGAACGGGCTTAAATAAGCACTTCTCCACGGATTCTTATAGCCCATATATTTCTTGATGGAACGGTCATTGAGAAGACACATCACAACTGCATAAACGATCTGGGCGATGACAATGGTATAAACACCAAGATTGGTAAATACCAGAAGCAGTGCCATGGCTATCACATCTGCCACCAGTGCAATGGCTGCATGGATCATCGGGAGCTTCGGCTTGCCGATTCCCTGAAGTACACCGTTGGTGATATTGGAGTTGCCATTCAGGATAATGGTGATTCCTCCCAGGATCAGAAGCTGTCCGCCTACGCCATTGGTTCCCGGGAAGATCAGTCTCGTGATCGGTCCGGAAAGAACTGCAAGACCTACTGCCGCCGGAATGGATATCAGCATACTGATCCATGTGGCACGGTCTGTCTTCATATTTGCACCTTCAATATCGTGCATTGCATAATGCGCGGAAACCTCAGGGATCATAGATGTCGGTGCTGTACTTGCCAGGGTAAGCGGGATATTGATCAGCGTCATATAATATCCGTACTCGGAATACAAGGTCTGGATCACGTCCTTGGCAGCACCCTTGATATCCATGATACCGGAATACATATAACTGTTGATATATCCGTTTACATTATAAATAAAAGCACTGAGAATGATCGGCATGATGATGAGCACGATATTACTCATTACATGACCCATACTCTCATTTACAGAATGGCGGTCATTGACGATCCTTTTCCGGATGATCTTACGGTTTACCCCATAAACGATCAGCATAAAGATCAGCGCGGAAGCCACACCTGCTCCGGTACCCATGGTAGCACCTGCCGCACCCCAGCGATGGACCAGATCCATATCTCCTGTTGCGGAAAAATGCTGGATAAATACATGTGACATCAGAAGCGCAAAGGTTGCCACAAAGATCTGCTCAATGATCTGCGAGATCGATGTAGGCATCATATTGCGGTATGCCTGGAAATATCCACGGAATACACCGCAGAGACCAGACATGAAAATTGTGGGCGCAAGCATCTGCAGTGCCAGACGGGCGTTAGCCATACTGTCCGGAACCAGGATTCCTGCACCAAATACACAGATCAGCGCCACGATACCGCCGGCAACTGCCGCATAGATCAGTGCACCGTAAAATACCTTCTGTGCATCCTTATATCTGTGAAAAGCGATCTTCTCCGCCATGATCTTGGATACAGCCTGAGGAATACTGAAGGACGCGATCATCAGCAGGATAAAATATACATTCTGTGCAAACTGGAAAAGTGCAAAGCTCTGACTTCCCAGTGTAGTTGAAAGCGGACTCTTGTACAGCATTCCGATGATCTTGGAAATCAGCGCCGCAACCATAAGAAAAGATGCATTTTTCACAAGTGTGTTATCATTTTTTTTACCCATTTTACTTTCCTTAACTTAAATATTCTCAATCTGCCAGTCAACAGGTTCTACCCCATTGGCTTTCAAAAATTCATTAGCCTTGCTGAAATGCTTGCATCCGAAAAATCCCCGGTAGGCAGAAAGGGGACTTGGATGTGGTGCTTCCAGGATCAGATGCTTCGGATTATGAAGCATGGATGCCTTCATCTGAGCAGGCCGCCCCCAGAGAAGAAACACGATCGGGCGATCCTCCTGGTCCAGGATCCGGATGGCCGCATCGGTAAACTGTTCCCAGCCGATCCCTCTGTGGGAATTGGCCTGATGTGCACGTACAGTCAGCACTGTGTTCAAAAGAAGCACGCCCTGCTTTGCCCATTTTTCCAGATTACCGTTGTTTGGGATATAACATCCCATATCATCCTCAAGTTCCTTATAAATATTCACCAGAGATGGCGGTGTTTCCACACCTTTTTTTACGGAAAAGCAAAGCCCATGAGCCTGTCCGTCATTGTGATAAGGGTCCTGTCCCAGGATCACAACCTTTACCTGATGCAGAGGCGTAAAATGAAACGCATTGAACATATCTTCCGGCGGCGGAAAAATCTTTCTTGTTCTGTATTCTGTCATCACGGTTTTATAAAGTTTGGCATAGTAGGGCTGATGAAACTCACCTTTCAGTGCCTCCTGCCAGTCTCCTGCTATAGGAGCCATATCTATCACCTCTCATCTAACTTATCTTCTCACGGAAATTCCTTTTTCCGCAAGGTAATCCTTCACTTCCCGGATCTCAAGCTCTTTGTAGTGGAACAGAGATGCTGCCAGTGCCGCATCTGCTCCGCCTTCTGTCAGTGCATCATAAAAATGCTCCAGGGTTCCGGCACCACCGGAGGCGATCACCGGGATGGAAACCGCATCTGCAACGGCTCTTGTAAGTTCAATATCATACCCGGCCTTGGTTCCGTCACAGTCCATGCTGGTAAGAAGGATCTCACCTGCGCCAAGTTCTTCCACCTTCTTTGCCCATTCAAGAGCATCAATACCGGTATCCAGTCTTCCGCCATCGTGGTACAAGGCCTGGCCAACAACAGCTTGAAGGAAGGTAACATTCTGCCTCAGATCTTGAAAGAGTCTGTCGTTTCACTGATTAACGCCAGCATCATCAGTTTAGTCGTATTTATCTATAATTTCTTTATGTTAGGCGACAGAGGCATCACCGCTTCGGTTTCCTTAAGCTTGTTTGCGGTCGTGATGTTCGCCAGTGTCTTCGGAACACTGGTCCCCATGACTCTCGATAAACTGAAGATCGACCCTGCTTTGGCCACCGGACCGTTTATCACCATCACAAACGATATTATAGGTATGATGATCTACATGTTCATTACGTCTGCACTGGCTGGATAAGCAAAAAACAATCTGTCACACAAAAGTATGTTTCAAAATAAAATCCGCTTTACTAATAAACATTATTTGACCATGGAATTTACAGCTTAACACGGGATGAATATACTTTCATTCCGTGTTAAGCTGTAAATTCCATACCCAAAAGATCGTCATAAATGTTATGACACTCTACATTTCAAATTCCAATCACCAGCCTGTAGGTTGTTTTATATTGGAATTAGCCGTTTCCTCTTGTTGTGGTAATGGCCAAGAGTCATATTTCGGAAACACACAAGCACGGGTTTCTATCAATACGAAAGCCTCATCATTCGGATTCCAAGCTCCATAAATCGGACCACTCATTGTTTCCGTCCCAATTCCCCAACGACGAATATCATCATAACGTTTGTTTTCAAAACAAAGTTCCACACGACGTTCACGACGATACAGTTCGCGCACCTTCTCCTGTGTGTTATAAACAGACTTGTCCATAGCCGGTAATCCTGCACGATGACGGATCATATTGATATAAGTCTCAACATCCGGATTTTGCCAATCCCCCGTTTCAACCAAACATTCTACATAATCTAACAGCACTTCGGCATAGCGATACAGAGGAAAATCTAACGATCCATAGCCTGTAGAACGGTCATTTTCATCAATAAACTTCTTCAACATATACCCAGAACGCGAAGCACCAGTCTTGCCAACATAGTCACTACTTCCAGGATCAAACGGCGTATAGGTATAATTAGAGATAGAAGAGTTATCTCCTGGAAGTATATAAGTAGCAGCCAAACGAGGATCACGTGGTTTATACAACGGATTCTTTTCGTATTGTTGACGTTCGGATGCAGGCAAAGATTGGATCGTCTTACCATCTATTGTTTCATATGTATCCAACAGTGATTTTAAAGGAGCAGCACAACCTTGTCCTCCCAATGGCGTCCCCATATTACGGAACCATATATCGTTTGCACCATCTTTGGTAAAGAAGATACGTTCTTTATTCTGCTCTCCTTTATAGGTAAACAAGTTGCGATAATTAGCTGACAGATCCGAAGGTTCAGATTCCGTATCATAGTACAGTTCAAATGCTCTCGAATCTATTAAGCGCTTTGCTGCCGCTTTTGCCAAATCATATTTCTTGAACTGCAAGTTAATGTCCATCTTCATAGCCAAGACCACTGCCTGGCAGATACGGTCACGGCGTCCTTCGTCCCACAAGAAAGGAAAAGCCTTTTCATCTTGAACATTTAGGATCTCATCAAACTCCCGATTTAAGAAATCAAGGCACTCTTCCACCGTATTACGCCCGATATACACTTCCGTAGGATCTAAAGAATTATCAACAATAGGTATACCATCATTCCGGCCATACCACCGCAACAAATTCAAATGGTACCAAGCCCGCCATGTCCGCGCTTCCACTTTCATACGTGTTCGTTCAGATTCATCCGAAAAATAGGCTGCATCCACGTGTTCCAAGAAACGGCAGCAGCGACGGATTTTCTGATAATAATAACGCCAAGTCCAAAAAGTCGATTCCCAAGAAGAAGGTGAATTATTAGATGTAGGAGGAACCAAAGAACCATTTCCCATCATGACAATACGCTGTTCAAAATTGGACAAAAAATACATATTATCTGTCATACCTTCCATACATACAAAACTTAAATCATCCCCACCATGTCCGGCTTTCGGCCATGAACGGCATTGCCCTAATGCGTTTTCACACTCATTCATCGTCTTCCAAAATTCATCGTCTGTTGTTGCCGTTGGATGGTCTTTTGTCAAAAAATCTTCACATCCAGTAGTTCCAATCAACAATATAGACGAAAGTACAGCTATTTTAAAAAAATTATATTGTTTCATAATCAAACCTTTTTATTATTAGAAATTCAAACTAAGTCCCAAAGAATAAGTTTTCACTAATGGATAAGATCCTCGTTGCCCACGGCTTTCTGGATCAACCAATTTTTCCTTGGCAAACGTAAACGGATTTTGAACATTGGCATAGATCCGGATATTAGAGATTCCTATTTTTTTCAGTCCCATTTGATCGAACAAATAGCCCAACTGAATGTATTTAACACGACAATAGCTGGCATCAAAATGCCAAAAATCAGATGTATGATGGTTACTACCATAAGAAGAGTTAGGAGCCATTCTCGGATAACGTGCAGTCGTGTTTGTCGGAGTCCAATAGTCTTTCTGGACTGCTAAAGGAGTTTGCCCGTCTCCTCCTACGTTCAAACCAAAAGAATAGGGTTCGGAATAATAAGCATCCACTCCTTGCACACCCTGAAATAACACTTCCAGATTCCAGTTTTTATAATCCAACGTAATATTGGCAAAATAATTCAAATTGGGCTGATCATCTCCCCGGATAACACGATCATCTGTCGTAATACGACCATCCCCGTTTTGATCCAAATAATGGATATCTCCCGGTTTTTGCCCGTCAAAAATAACAACGCCATCTTTCGGTTTCAAATTTCCAGAAGCATCCTTCACAAAATCATTTTCTTGCAACAAACCATCTGTCGGATAGACATAATGACTATTCAATGCATATCCTACTTGATGAATGCGATTACCATGATCATAAGGAGCACCAAACAGTTCTTCTATTTTGTTTTTATTTTGTGAAAGACCACCATGTATACTAAACCCAAAATCCTTTGTCAACTGTTTTCCATACGTAAAATCCAATTCCCACCCTCTGTTACGAACTTCACCTGAATTTAACGGTGCTGAAGAAGTACCTCCGATATATGAAGTCGGCGGTGTAATAATCATATCGGTTGTCAATTTATCATAATAATCAAAAGTAATAGATAGATCTTTGAAGAGATGAATATCCGCACCAATGTTCAGCATATGGACAGTTTCCCATGTAATATCCGGATTTCCAAATACAGTCTCATTACCATTGCCCGCATCGATCAACGACTGATACTTATATAACCCAATATTTTCGTTGCCCAACAAACCATAGGAAGCTCTCACTTTAAACTCGGAAATCTGATCCTTCAATGGCTTCATAAAAGCCTCTTCATGTAAGTTCCACCCAGCTCCGACAGAGGGGAAAACCCCAAATTTGTTGCCTTTTCCAAAACGAGAAGAGCCATCCCGACGCACAGTCGCCTCCAACAAATATCGAGAATCAAACGTATAATTGGCCTTTGCAAACAAAGAAACCATGGACCAACGATCCCAATCGCCACTATTGGTTAATTCTTGATTATAACCGGCAATAGTGAACAGGCGATGCTTTCGCTTTTCAAATGTATATTCGGCTGTTCCACCCAAATAGTAATAACTTGAACGATCTTTGGAAGCTCCATAACTCGCTCCCCATGTTTGTAAAAATGCACCAGAATTGTAATCAAAAAAGTTATAGGCTTCTCGCTCATCCCGTTGTGCACTGCTACTGATTCGATATGAATATTGTCCCCGAACTATCAATTTAGGGATAATCTCCCAACGAGGCGCAATATTGATACTAATATTATCTTCCAAATTAGTTCGAATTCCACCACGTTCAATAATCGCTGCAGGATTACGCTGCTCAGGTCTATTCCCATAATAAACAATATCACTGCCTTCTTTCATTGGATAATGGATAACTGTCGTAGGTGGTGTACGATAGATATAGGTAAAAATATCCCCACCATTATCAAATAATGGTTTTTCTCTATTTGTCCGATAAGAATTGAAGTCCATATTCACAGACAAATTATCCAACAAGTTAACAGATGTATTAGCACGAATATTCAATCGATCTGAATTAGTATTTTCAACTAATCCATTATTTTTCAAATAATTCACAGTCAAAGCGAAACGAGCTAAATTACTACCTCCTGAAACAGCAACCGAATGACTTTGCAGCGAACCCGTTTTGAATAACCAATCTGCCCAATCAGTATCCGGATAATTGATCGGATCAGTATGGTTACGAGTTGCTTCTATTGCCTCTTTAGAATAAACTGCATTTCCACCTATATTCAAGTTTGCAGCATTAACCATCTCCATATATCCGGCTCCATCTATAAATTCAGGTAAATACGTTGCTTCCTGCAAGCCAAAATAGCCATTGTAAGAAACATTTACCTTTCCTGGCATACCTCGCTTCGTTTTTACGACAATCACACCATTGGCAGCACGAGCACCATAAATTGCTGCTGCAGCCGCATCTTTCAAAACCGTCACACTTTCAATCGTATTCGGGTCCAATTGATTCATATCCATCGGAATGCCATCAACTAAGACTAAAGGATCATTATTGGTCTCCAATGAAGAAATACCGCGAATCTTAATTGTTGCAGCATCAGCACCCGGTAGACCAGAATTTTGTGTCACATTCAATCCCGTAATCCCTCCTTGCAGAGATTGAGAAAGGGATGTAATTGGTTTAGTCGACAGATTTTTACTGATATCTAAAGAAGATACAGACGAAATCGAGTTCAATTTCTTTTCTTCCGAGATCCCCGTCACCACAATTTCATCCAGCTTTTCCGATTCGGCATTCAAAGAAACTGTTAAGTTACTAATTGCACGTGAGACAACATATTCATAATCTTTAAAACCAATATATCGGAAAATTAAAACATCTCCTTTTTGAGCCTTAATGCTAAAATAACCATTTCCATCACTGACTGTACCCAAGGTTGTCCCTTTTACTACAATATTAACTCCAGCCAACGGAAAAGGAGGTTCTATATTTTCAAGAACCTGTCCTTGTATAGTCCAATTTCTATCGTCAGCAATATTGCTGACGATATCCGATGCATCGGATATCTCTTTCCGGGCGATTGCGATATAATCCTCAATTTGTTTAAAAGAATAACCGTCGCCCAATACAGAGCGTAATGCTGTCAAAATATCAGAAGTCTGGATATCCACCGATACCACCCGGTCCTTTTGAAGTTCATCACTACTATAGGCTATTTTCACTCCCGATTGTTTCATAATAGCATCCAGAACTTGCTCCAAACGGGCGTCTTTAAAAGATAAATTCAACGTGTACTTTTGCTCTAAAAGAGTGGTTGAAGCCGAAATATCCGGCGAAATACTTAATAAATTGATGAGTAAAAATAAAAATAACGAGTGCTTTAAGACTTTTTGTGCATACACAAAAGCCCCATGTCTGCTTTTTTCCATAAATTTGTATTTTACAGGTTTAAACTGAGTTATAAAAATGTTTAGTAATCTGTTACGGGAGACAGTATCTGGTACATACTGTCTCCTTTTTGTGTTTTCATGATATCTAAGTCATCATACCTCCTCTCTTTTTTGTTTAACATAAATGATATTTCCTTGGCTTCGTTCCAATTTTACATCCGACGTAAAACTGATCAACTCCAATAATTGCTCCAAACTGATTTTCCGGTCTATGACCAAAGAAAAACGCTTATCTTTCAACTGTTCATTTTGATACCGGACGGTAAAATCATACCAATGCAACAACTTATTAAAGATTTCCTCTAACGCGGCATCTTTGAAAATATATTCTCCTTTTACCCAAGATGTATATAAATCCGTGTCTACAACCCGTATCCCGGACTTACGGCTTTCCTTATTATAACAGAACTGCTCGGAGGGGACAATCCGGAATTCTTCGCCACCATTCGCTTTTACAGCCACAGAACCTCCTACCAGTGTGACACGAGCCATTTGCTCGGACTGATAAGCCGAGACATTGAAAGAGGTTCCCAAAACCTGAACTGCGACTTCATCTGTCCTCACCACAAAAGGACAGTCCGGATTCTTAGCCACATCGAAGAACGCCTCTCCTTTCAACCGGACCTCGCGCATTTCTCCTGCAAAGCGAGTCGGATAAGATAACTCTGATTCAGCATTCAGCCAAACGTGTGTTCCATCTGCCAACTCCAGTTCGTAAGCATTCCCTTTCGGTATCACCAAGTGATTCCAAGACAGCTTTTCTTCATCTGAAGGTTGCTCCCGGTCCGACTCATACGAAAGTTGTCCAACCAGATTATTCCGAATCACCATATTGCCCTGCTGAATCGAAAAACTATCCTGCTTCAACGGAATCCGTTCCCCATTATCCAACAGTAAAGTCGGTTGATTTATGTTTTTCAATACATCTGCCCCAGCAGTCCAATCCGGCTCCGCAGGTCTGTTCATAAAATAGAGCCCTATAGAAAACGCAATAGCGACCAAAGCCGCATAAGGCAACCAACCTTTTAAGTTAAACTTTTTCTTCTTCTCTACAGTCTGGTTGCGTACCCTCATCCAAGCCTGTTCAACATCATATTCAGAATCATTCTGCTTTCCGACAGTCTCGAAACTGCGATATAGTTCACCCACTTGCTCGAACTGCTTTCTGTTGGCTTCCGAACAAGCAAGCCATTCATTCAACAGGCGATGCTCGTCTTCGGTCGCATCTTCGGACAGGACAGACAACATGATCTCATATATCGTTTCAGACTTCATTTGCAATACCTTTTATTATATGACAACAGTGGGCAGGAAAATGGGTAGGAAAAAATAAACTTTTTTCATGTATCTATGACAAATTCAGTCTGCATGTAATTTGTTTCCGGCAATGCCGAACATATATTCGTATATCTTCGACAATGTCGAACAGCTACACGACAACGTCAAAAACAGGTTTCATTAGCATAAAAAGCAAGACTGTTCCTTGTAAATCAATCAATTCTTCCCGCATAATTCGAAAAGCTTCTCCCAAATGATACTTGACAGTATTGACCGATATTCCGGACACTTCTGCTATTTCTTTATATTTCAATCCTTTTATACATTTAAGAAGAAATACTTGTTTACATTTAGAGGGTAGTTTACGAAGAGCCTCCCGCACTTCTTGTTTATACCGGAAATCATTCTCCTCTTCAGCTTGTCCATTCCACTCTTCTACAAGCGAGGCCAGAAAACTTTCTTTCGATAATTCAGCTTTATAGTAATTCAAGCAGCGGTTATAGACAGAGCGATAAGCATAAGGCAAAAAGTTATCCCCGTTGATCGTCAAACCGTCTTTTTCCCAAACGGCAATAAAAAAGCTTTGGACAATATCTTCTACAATTTGTTTATCTGACAAATAACGGGATGCATAGCGGCACAACTCCGCATAATACATCCGAAATAATTGCTCAAAAAGTAGTTCATTGACCATTTTTCCATTCAATTTTTCAATCTTATATGATAACTTAGAAGTACAAATATACGGAAAAACAAGAAACAGGAGTGAAAACCATAGTAATCCATAGGGTAACCTCATCAAAATTCGGGAACCGTATGAAATATACCAAAGAAAAAACAGGACCTTATCATACAGGTTTTTCTCATTTCCTCTGTCACTGTATCACTGATTTCTTTCTATCAGTTGATATTCAAATTGTTTCATTAGTGATATATGCCCGTTTTCTCTATCACTGCCCTATCACTGACAATCCCCTGTCTCCCATCCCTGCAAATCACTCGATTATTTTATGCAAAAACGGGTGTAAAATAGGTAAAACCGGGTGTTTTTTATTGTTCAGCACGGTACTTTAGTTGCCAGACACCCCCATGTTGCCCCCTCTTACACCCAGGTGTAGAGGGGCGATACATCCGGGTGTGAAGGATGGTAACATGGGGGTGTTTACGGAATTATGTACTTGTCTTTACTAAAAAAAGAGAGGGCTTTTGTGGAATGAAGAACCGTATTTCGTCGATTTACTACCTGCCACATTCGTTTTTACATTTGTTTATTCGACTCTTTTATATGCTCTTTCAAAAACAAAAAGAGGATAGCACACTGATTCTTAATCATATATCAAAAGCTC
>OGTL01001483.1_pt1 | contig 20550 bp, 18 predicted proteins | sample 1553601 | NCBI WGS metagenome assembly OGTL01 (sample SAMEA2580112, study PRJEB22360) | human gut metagenome | biome: human gut; feature: human-associated habitat; material: faeces | place: Denmark | collected 2008/2010 | reverse complement strand
TGATGGTTCTCCAGCGCACGCACGACACAGTACACTCACATCACCGACGATATGCGGCTCACAGCCGCCGCCAACATCGACCGCGGCATCGGCAAAGCAACGCCGCAGGAGGATGCTTCAGAGCCGGGGCAGGAAACTGCCCCGGCCCAGGCGGAAAAGCCGAGCATGACTGATTTCAAGCCTTACGTAGGCCGCAACCGCAAGTCCGGCACCGGCTGCGTCACCGAGATCAACGACCACCTCTTCGAAGGACGCTACTCCCCCAAATGGCCCGACGGCAAGAAACACGCCCGCAATGTCTACGCCCATACCCGCGAGGAGTGCGAGGAGAAGCTGAAAGTACTGATTGTGGAGATGAAGGCAGAAATTGCGGAGGCGAAGCGGCTGATGGCGGAGGGGGCGCCTCCACCGCAGGCACCGGAGAAGGATAAGAAGGGCAGAAGAAAGTGAAGACGGCGTAAAAGCGCAAGTAAAAAAGGTATCTCCATGTGTGCGGATCCTCCTACACACATGGAGATACCTTAAATTAAAGTTATTTGTCGATTACCTGAATCAAATTCCATCTAACGCCTTCTCGAAATACTTAAATGCGTAATTTAGTAATGCTTCGTCTTCTTCATCCAGTGCTTTCGCATGAGCGTCGGCTCTGTGAGTGTTGATGATGTCAAAGAACTGCTCGAATTTGACTCTATCAGAAAACAGCACTTGATAAGTATTCCAATCCTTGATCATCAGCACCTTCAGCTGTGAAAAATATAGTTCTTGCATTGCATCCTTAAAATCTTTGCTCTGCAGCTTGGCTTCTTGAGTCTTATCAGTTGTCGCATTTTTTACGATGTCAATCATGCGCTCCTTCGCTTTTTTTCCAAATTTGAGAGTAAGGTTTGTCTGAATTAATCCTCGAAGCTTTTCCTCAATTTTGCCACGTCGCACAGTAATACGAGCTCTTTTTTCTGATGTATCGTCCAGTGATTTCTCATATTTGTGTTTTTCGTTCAAGTATGTGGCTACTGTTTTTATTCTTACATAATAATCGTTGCGATCTCTTGTAATTAGACAGTATCCGAGCAAATGGGCAATAGAGCTATCACCGAAAGGCAGGCTCTTCTTAAATGCATCACTACCATCCAAGGCAAGTATTTTTAACAGATTATATTCTGTCGGATAGTGATCTTCAAGTACTCCCAATATCTGTTCAATTACTGCTTCCAACTTAACTTGGTAGTCGGGAGCTTGCCTTTCATAGCTGTATTTAGACACACTAAATGGACGATTTTCCTTATTTTCCAGCACATCTGAGTTGATTTTACTACAAATCTGGCGAGTCAAAAAAGGATGTCCACCATAATCATCGACAAGTTTCGTAAATATTTCTTCTTCGAAAGATAAACCAAGATGGCGACCAATTGTGGAAACCATAGTCTTTACATCATCATAGTCAAAAAGCGTGATATATTGGGGAGTCAATGCGTTGAAAATAGGATTTGGCTGTCCGTTGATTTTGCTATCTTCGACGCACTTGGGATTAACACCAGCAATAAGAAACGAGAAAATAGCATTGTCAGTTTGAGAAATCGATCGCAGTGCATCCCAAAAGAACAAAGCATCACTTCCCGTACACCAGTGCTGCGAAGGAGATGTGCCGAAACTGATTCGCTCAATTTCGTCAAAGATAAGCAGAATCCTACGATTGTTCAGCCCCTGACAAAGCGATTTCAAATCCGCCTCAAAACTTAACGGCGCTTTAGCTTCCGTATAACGCGCTCCAGCACTATCCAACGAAAAGTCTTCAGGAAGGAAACCAGCAGGAGTTTCAGCACTGCCAACTGAATATTTGGCTTGGATTTCGTTAACGATTTGGTGTAAAAACGAGTTCCACTTCAAATGATAATACTTAGTACAATCAAAATAGATTGCAGCACCACCGTTTTGTTCGACACGATTTCGAAGGAGGTTTAGGATAGAAGTTTTTCCAATCCTTCTTAAGCCAAACAGACCGCCGTGCTCTCCTTGAAGGTATTTTCCATACAGTTCCGAAATTATATTAAATCGTTCTTTGCCGAAAAACAAATTGTCGTCTCTCAACGGAGAAGCAACTCCAAACAAGTCGCGTTCATACAGAAATGTGCGCATTCTATTTTGAAACGCTTCAGCAGTAACTCCATTCTCCAGTTCCTTGTACGAAAACGGTACAATCAACCGAGAATCAGGATTTTCGCTACGATCATGTTTAATTACTTCCTCAATATCATCGCAGTCGTCAACAAGAAAACAAGTTACCTTATCAAGTCGATTTCTATATTCCGACTGGGAACCAAGCATGTAATCAATCAAATCCTTTGTGCGGCTTTTGAAATTGGTCAGGCTATCATTGCAACATAGAATCAAGACCTCTTCGCCTAAATTATACAATTGCTTCAGTTTAGCAACTGGTTTAATGAAATGAATCGAATATGCAGAGCTTTTGAAGTATTGATCTCGTGAAAAACTAATTAAACCAAAGCTTGAAAGAGATTGTATAGCTTGCCGGGCTTTGGGACCGCCTTTTATGTTGATAGGCCTACCATTGTCTGAGCCAGAGATACCAATTCTATCTCCTTTTGTCACTAATGTTGATGCTTGTATAGATTTCATTGGGGCACCTCGCTTCTGCGAATATTCTTTAGTTTATAATAACAAATTTCGAGGTTTTCTGCAACCACATATTCATATAATCGAACGCATCATCCATTACATGAATAAGGCTTAATTTTCCTCAAATCCTGCGCCGCAATAGACAAAGAATAAGAAAAATCCCTCTGAAATCCACGATTTCAGAGGGATTTTGGTCCGAGTAGTGCGGCTCGAACGCACGGTCTCCTGGTCCCAAACCTATGTCTGAACCTTCAGCCAGACCTCTTGCACCATCTTTGACGCTTTCCGGCACTCCTGCGGTTTCTCTTTGGAACTCTTTTGCCCTGTTCGTTTCAGGCACCGCTTTCGTCTTTTGGGATTTGTGTGGGATTGAATTCTGTATATTAAAAGTGCTTCCGACCGGGATTGTCCCCGGCAGCGGGTGCTTTTTACCGCAGCGAGCAGCTCAGAAACTGCGCCGCATAAACAAAGAAATAAGCGCGATGACAAAAAGGCAGCAGGCTGACTTGGATGATAGCCAGCCTGCTGAGTGAAGATGGTTATTCGATGTTTTGCCTTTCGGCAGCAATACGTGTTCTTTTGCCTGAGAATGCAATGCCGATTTTTATAATTGACGTAACATTCATTGCCTGCAGATCAACGCTGTACGCACGGTCGTTGATCTGTTGCAAGGCAACATTGGCAAGGTCTTCAAGCTGTGTTTCAGAGCGGCCTTTTCCGGCCTTTAATTCAATCAAAATGCCAGGCAGCCGCTTATTCAAAGGAAGCAGCTGAATATCAAACCGTCCATCACCAGCTTCGCGATTGGAGGTAATGCGATAGCTGTTGTCCATCACAGCGCACATACCCAGTATCAGACCATGATAAAATGTTTCGTCGGCAGCATCGTGGAAACTTATTGTTTGGAGCAGGAACTTTTCCAAGACTTTTTGCAGTGATTCGATATCTGCCTTGTAGATAGCTTCCTGAATAGCAATAGCAGCAGAACGAGGAATAATATTCTCAAGCTGAGAGAGGATCTCCTTGCTGTAGACGAAAGAAATCTCTTTGTTGGGCAGAGCCACTTCACACATATAATCCTCGCCATAAGACTGGTCACAACTCACGGCTTTCAAGTATCCTGCCACAAGCAGAAAGCTGTAAACAGAGGACGGATCATTCTGAATCTGCGGATAAATGACACCGGTGTCAATGTGCGTAACAAAGGACTCGCCCTTCATCAACAGCTCCAGACGCTCCATAATATCCGGTGTTGCGGAAGCCAGTACCTCACGGATGATATCATTGCTTCCGGTAGACTGCCAGAATGCTTTGGGACGGCAGTTATTGTTGAAGTACCCAATGACAGACCAGGGATTAAAAATCTCGGTATTACCGAAGCGGTACCCATCATACCAATCGCAGAGCTCCTGATACTTATCAGATGCGCTGTAGTATTCTGCCATTTCACGCACTTCGTCCGAGGTGAAACCGAAATACTCGCTATAACGTTCATCCAAGATGGAGTTGATCTTCAGGTTGTTCAGACCACTGAAGATACTCTCCTTTGCAACACGCAGGATGCCGGTCAGGAACCCAAAGCTCAGATGCGGATTGTCCTTCAGGCCACCGGAGAACAGATTGCGCATAAATCCAATGACAGTATCATAGAAACCGTTCACATGTCCCTGCTGGATGGGAGTATCGTATTCGTCAATGATGACGATGGGGGCAACATCATGGTGCTTATGAAGCAGCAGCGTCAATGTCCGCAGGGACATTTGATAATCCACTTCATCAGCAGCTTCTGTTGCGAGAATGGAATATTCCTCTTTTTCGTAATCACTGAGCGCAGAACTGGAGGCTAATTCATCGTGACGGCGGAATTCCTGCGCGATCAGCTTTTGGAGCGTCTGATAGGTTTCTTCCCAAGAAGTATATTTCACGTCCTTAAAAGACAGGAAAATCACAGGATACTTTCTGTGATGGGCACGGTAGGATTCTTCGCAGAACCAGATTTTCTTGTCTCTGAAGTAAACGGATGTGTCCTCGGTCGTCTTTTCGAAGAATGTACGGAGCATGTCCATGTTCAGCGTCTTGCCAAAACGTCTCGGACGGGTGAACAGGGATACCTTGGGGCGCTCATCCAGGAATTCCTTGATCATCAGGGTTTTGTCCACATAGTAGTAGTTCTTGCAGGCATCCCGGTAATCAGACACACCAATAGGCAAGGGCTTGCGTGCGGATGACACTGCGGGCTTCACAGCACTCCGGCGGCTGCGCTTATCCATCGGCTTATGAGTACCGTCCGGGATAAACCACTGCCTGCCATCCTTATATGCGCCAGAGATACGTCCGGCCTTGCAAAGCTCATTGACCCGCCGTTCAGTAATGCCCCAAGCGGCAGCCGCTTCTTTGATCGTCATATTGGAACACCTCCATTGCAGTTCGTCAAGAACATTATAACCACTATTCCGAATAAAATCAACTGTGTTATTCCGAATGATAACGACATTATTTGGAATAGTTTTATTCTGCGAATATTCCGTTCTTTCCGGTAGCTATTTCCTGCTTTCTGTGATATTGTTCGTTTGCCAAAAGGAGGCGATGATATGCAGAAAGAAAATAATCTCACGGTTGGGCAATGGTGCGACCACTGGTTCACCGCTAACCGACGCAAATGGAACGGCAACACCGAGGGCGGGTACCGCAATCTGATCTACAGCCACATCATCCCCAGCATCGGAGGTGTGGCGCTCTCTGGCCTGACAAAGCAGACAATCACTGATTTCTACAACAGCCTGCGAAGCCAGGGACTCGGCGCCAGAAGCGTCTGGTGCATCCATCTGCTCCTGCGCCGGTGCATGGACGAAGCGGCACAGGACCAGCTCATTCCATACAACCCGGTGCGGCTCTGCCCAGAACCGCAGGCGGAGGAATACAAGTCCGCCCCTTTGCGTCTGGGGCAAATTCAGCGTTACCTGAACGCAGCGGAAAAACTCGGAGTACTTCCCATCATCTATACAGGACTATCAAGCGGCCTGCGGCAATGTGAACTGATCACCTTGTCGTGGGCCGATTTTCATGTCCGCTACAAGTACATCCTCAAAGGCCAGCGGTTGCTGACGCTCAATGAGAAAGCGGAGCATCTCCTGAAGCGGATACCGGAAACAGACTCAACCTATGTGTTCCTCAACCCCAAAACCGGAGCGCCGTATAAGCTCCACGAGTTCTACTATCTGCACAAGAAAATACTCAAGCAGGCAAAACTCCCATGGGTAGCCTTTCGAGACTTACAGCGTCAGTGCATGGAGGTGGGAATATGACGCTCCGAGAGTACATCGCCCACTGGCAGGAAACCTACGACAGGCACCAGAGCAGACCGACCACCTATGCGGCACACAACTATGTATTCAAGAACCATATTCTCCCCGGCTTGGGAGATGTGTTCCTCTCTGAATTGACATCGGAGATGGTTGGAGAATTTCTGGAGGAACGGAAGCGCTTCGGCAATCATCGACCCGGCAGCTCTGGCTTGGGAGAAGAAACCATGCGGCACATCCACCGCCTGCTTCAGCAATGCTTGGATCAAGCCATACGGGACGGCCTGATTGGCGATAATCCCGCCAGAGCGTTCCACTACTCCAAGCCAAAGAAGGTCAATGCCGATGTGCTGACGCCTCTGGAAATGGAGGACTATCTGGACGCCGCCGAGCGGCTGGGCTACCTCCCCATGTTCATGCTGGCGCTGACGACAGGCATTCGCCAAGGCGAGCTCATCGCCCTGAAATGGAGCGACCTTGATATCGAAAGTCGGACGCTGACCGTTGCGGAAAACCGTGCCGTGGTACGGCGTGAGCTGGTGGAGTACGGTAGCCAGACAAGGACGATAGCACTGACACCAGAGGTAATCGACCTCCTGATCAGGGAACACGACAAGCACCCCAGCAGCCCGCTCATGTTTATGCATCCGGCCACGCTGAAGCCCTACTCGCCGCAGATGGTGCGCCGGATGCACAATGAGATCATAAAGGAAGCAGGAATCGACCATATCCGATTCACGGATCTCCGCCATACCTGCGCCATCCTTGCTCTGAAGAACGGCATGGATACCAAGGAACTGGCGCAGATGCTTGGGCACTACCGCCCCACGATCACCCGGCAGAACTATGAACCCTATCTGCCCCACAAGGTACAAAAGGGCGAAGATATACCAAGTGAGGCCACCCAGAGCGAACTGCAACAGGCGGCAAATGCTCTGGACAGTCTTCTAAAGTTCTGATAGCTATTCCGCAAAAGGTGAGTTGTCCACAGAACTCAATCATTTTACATCCAAAGAGGAGGAAACAAAATGAAAAATAGAATCGTCATTGCCACTGCATTCACCGCCTGTCTTGCCCTGTGTGCCGCTGTGTGGCTGCACAGACGGAAAAGGGCGAGAAACCACCCACGCCGAGCGAAACGGCCGCCGTGACCCCCCTACAGCCGACTCTTCCGGAACCGGATGAGCTAATATTGCAAGTAATCACAGAAAAGCAAGAATCGGGAGTGCTGAAAGCTGAATCAACCCCGGAAGTGGCTGCCGAGGAGGTGCCCATTCCTTCACCGGAAATAGAAGATGATGTCGAGGCAGAACAAGAATCTGCACCTCATACGCAGACAGATTCCGCCCCGGTACAGCCCACGCAACCTGAACCTAAATCGGCACCGGAGCCAATAGCTAACGATAATGAACTGGCGGATATGGTCTATGTCCCCGGCTTTGGCTGGATACAAAGCGAAGGTCCCAATCATGTCGAGTATGCCGAGGATATGTATGAGAACGGCAACAAAATTGGCACCATGGGCTGACCTCAAAAATTGCGCCGCATAAACAATGAAATAACCGCAGGAGCGAACCCGGACGCTTCTGCGGCCTTTTGCATATTGGCTTGACTTGAAATCTGCACTTGAAAATGGGAGTTCAGATCTGAAAACTGGATTTTCAATAGACAAATTGAAGCTGTTGTATTAGAATTAACCTGTATTAGTATATACTCTGACACGAGGTGTTACGATGACGATTTGTTATAATAAGCTCTGGAAGCTCCTAATCGATAAAAACATGAAAAAGAAGGATCTGCGTCTGGCTACCGGTATGTCCACCACCGCCCTTGCCAAGCTGGGCAAGAACCAGCATGTCAGTACGGAAATCTTAACGAAGATTTGCGAAGTTCTGGACTGTGATTTCTGCGATATCATCGAGCTCGTAAAGGAGAAAAATCATGATTGACTTTTCCAAAATCGAGCAATATCGGGAGAACAACCGCATTGAAGCCAAGAAAGCCCTCGGCGGGCTTCCCAGGAGCATTTGGGAAACCTATTCCGCCTTTGCCAATACCCACGGCGGTATTATCCTGCTGGGAGTGGAAGAATGGGCGGATAAATCCTTGCACACGGTAGATCTGCCCGACCCTGACAGACTCATTAAGGAGTTCTGGGATATCGTCAATAACCCCAATAAGACCAGCGTGAATGTCCTGTCCTCCAAGGATGTATTTGTCCAGGAGGTGGATGGCGACCACATTGTGGTCATCAATGTTCCCCGCGCGGAACGCTCCTATAAACCGGTGTATGTGGACGGCAATCCGCTCTGCACATACCGCCGTAACGGAGAGGGCGACTACCGCTGCACCAAGGAAGAATATCAGGCCATGGTGCGGGATGCTTCCGTGAACACCCAGGACATGCTCATCCTGAATGAAATGGACATGACTGTGTTCAACAAAGAGAGCATTCGCAGCTATCGCCAGAGGATGCGCCTCTCCCGCCCCGGCCATGTGTGGGAAGCCTTGGAGGATGAAGATTTCCTCCTGAAGCTGGGTGCTGTCGGTATCGGCTCTGATGGGAAAAAGCATCCCACTTCCGCAGGACTTCTCATGTTCGGCAACGAATACGATATTGTGCGGGAATTTAACGCTTACTTTCTGGACTATCAGGAACAGTATGACGCTGATACCCGATGGACTGACCGTATCATATCTTCCTCCGGCGACTGGAGCGGCAATGTATACGACTTCTATTTCCGGGTCTACAACAAGCTGATCCAGGATATCAAGGTGCCCTTCAAGATGGACGGTGGTACTCGTATAGATGATACCCCAGTGCATCAGGCTCTGCGTGAAGCACTGGCCAACTGTTTGGTGAATGCCGATTACTACGGCAGACAGGGGTTGGTCATCGTCAAAAAGCGTGATTCCATCACCATGGCCAATCCCGGCGGTTTCCGCATTGAGGTCGACGCTGCGAAAAGCGGCGGCGTATCCGATCCCCGCAACGGAACTATGCTGAAAATGTTCAATCTAATCGATATCGGTGAGCGCTCTGGCAGCGGCATCCCCCTCATTTTTGGCGTCTGGCGTGAGCAGGGTTGGGCAATGCCTTCTGTCACAGAACAGATTGAACCGGAAAGAACGATGTTATCGCTCGTTTTTGAAAAAGCAAGCGATAAAAAGCAAGCGATAAAAACAAGCGATACCACAATTTACAGCAGGCAAAAACACTCCGTCATCGAATACTTGACCCGTGAGATTAAAGCAGATTGTAAGACGATTGCGGAGTTACTTGGAATCAGTAGCCCTCGTGCAAGAGCGGTACTGACAAAAATGGTAAAAGAAGAAATCGTTGTTACCGAAGGCAGTAACCGGAATAGAACTTACAAATTGAAATCTTAAAAACGTCCGATATAACGGACGCTATTCGTGATAGGCTTATATAGATATAGAGAAAATGCAGCAACCATAGCGTTGCTTTTTGGAGGCTCCAGATGGGAAAAGAGCTGTTTAAGAATATCCCCAGTAAAGTGGGGGATTTGGTCAAGGATGTACGCAATGGCCGCATCGGTCTGCCTGATCTTCAGCGTCCTTTTGTTTGGAGGGACAATAAAGTTCGTGAGTTGTTTGACTCTATGCTCAAGGGCTATCCCATTGGCTATATCATGCTGTGGGAGTCTCCAGTTGATTATGAGAGCAAAAAGAGCGCGATTGGAGATAACTCAAAAACCTATGAAGAACCTAAGGAACTCGTCATTGACGGTCAGCAGCGTTTGACTGCCCTTGTTGCGGCTATGTATGCGGTCAAGGTGAAGGACAAGAATTTCGCAGATCGTGAAATAAAAATCTCCTATAATCCGCTGACTCGCGAATTTGCCGTGTGGTCCCAGGCATACGAAAAGGACACCGAGTGGATCAGTCGCATCAGTGATGTGTTCCTGGCAAAAGAGGACAATTCCATCAGTTCTCTGCGGCGACATTTTATCAAGGAAGCTAACGAAGGCCGCGGTAAGAAAGAACTCCCCTTGCTGACAGACGAGGAAGAAGATAGAATCGAAGATAACATCAATGCGCTTCTGAATTTGTCTGATTATTCTCTACCTACTCTGGAAATCAGTTACACGGCAGACGAAGAAGATGTCGCAGATATTTTCGTCAGAGTCAATTCTGGCGGACAGAGTCTGACGGAGAACAACTTCATTCAGACTCTTATCTCCGTTTACGAGAATGAAACCAGCAATAAGATCAATGCGTTTGCAGCAGCATCCAGAGTACCAGCCGCCAACACCTCTTACAACACACTTTTGGCAATTGAACCTTCTCATCTGATTCGCATGGCCGTTGGCGTTGGTTTCAAGCGTGCCCGGTTGAGATACGCCTACATGCTTTTGAGAGGCAAAAATCTTGAGACCGGAAAGTTCTCTGATGAAGTCCGGCATGAAAATCTCCAGATTTTCAAGGGCGCTTTGGACAAGGTCATGAACCTTAACAACTGGCACAGTTTCATTAACATCGTGGCAGAGGCCGGATATATCAGCGACAAGCTGATTGCATCGTCCAACGCTATCGTTTTCAGTTATGTCCTTTACCTGATCGCCAAATACGACTACAAACTGGATGCGGCGCAGTTGAAGAAATGCACCAGCAAGTGGTTCTTTATGAGCACCATCACATATTTCTACACTGGCTCCACGGAGTCCGAAGTGGAAAAGCAATTTGCAGATCTGCGTGATGTTCATACGGCGGCAGAGTTCATTGCCTATATTGACCGTGTAATCGAAACACACTTCACAGACGATTATTTCAGTTTGACTCTACCTAACGAGCTGAACAGCGCTGCGGCTATTTCTCCGGCGTGGTATGGATATGTGGCAGCTCAGATCGTGCTGAATACTCCTATGTTGTTCAGCAACACCCCAGTATCCAAGTATTTCATCTTGGGTTCCAGCGGAACGAAGAATGCTATCGACAAGCATCACATTTTCCCGAAAAACTACCTGACCGGCATTGGTTTTACCAGCGACCGTGACCGGAACCAGATCGCAAACTTTACCTATCTCGACTACGCCACCAACATCGAGATTTCAGATAAGGCGCCCCAAGACTATGTCTCTCATTACCGCCAAAAACTGGGCGAAGAAGGTTATCGCAAAACCTGCAAGGAACACGCTCTGCCGGATAACTTCGAAAATATGGACTACATGGAGTTCCTAAGCCAGCGCAGAATCTTGATGGCGCAAACTGTTCGCAAGGCTTATCAAAGACTGTGTGAGTGATATTTACAAACAAAGTCTTTCGAGGTGGTTGCTTGCCGTACACAGAAACCGGGGGAAATGTTATATCCAATATTTAGAACTCACATGGCACGGAAGGGGTCCCGCAATGATTACAATTGATTCTTTAATTGGGCAGATGAAAAGCCTTTTTGCCATTAAAACACCAGTTCGCTTCGATACGCCGGAGTATATTCAATTTTATAATGACCTAATTCAGTACATTTACGAAAATCACTTTGAAGAAAGCGATGAGTGGAAAATCATTTCCCGTAATCTTGTTTACACCTCAACGCAAAGAATGGCAACGGGAGAAGGAAATACAATTTTGATTCAATTAGATGCCTTGAAGCGCAGGGAACTGGAACTCCGTTTTGCGATTGACTGGAAGCTGGTTCACCCGGATATTATTCGGGTGGCGCGGTCACTGTATCAAGATGGCCATTATTTTGAATCTGCACGCAGTGCCTTTATCGAAATAAATGCCAGAGTCAAAAAGCTTTTCCCAGAGCTTAGAGGAAAGGACGGAAAGCAGTTGGATGGCTACCCTCTTATGCAAACAGTTTTTTCGGCCAAAACTCCTAAGCTTGTGATTGCAGACACCTCAACGGATACAGGCGAAAATGTTCAACGAGGATTTATGGATATGTTTGCCGGAGCAGCGGCTGCCTTGCGAAATCCAAAGGCTCACGAAAATGATTTCATTACAGCAGAGAATGCGGCACGGCAGTTAATGTTTGCCAGTATGCTAATGTACGAGCTGGATGAGGCTTTGGAGCGAGAGGAAAACAGCACCATAGCGGCAGTTGAAAAAGTTCAATTGGTTGCTGATACGGATTTCGCGAGCAACGGACACAGAGGAGGATAACGGATGGATTACAGTTTATTGATTGCCTATTTGCGGCAGAAACAATATATTACGGATTTGGAAAAGGATATTCTGGATACATGGAACGAGCTTCAGAAATCCCCATTTGACCGCAGTTCTGCGCAACTGCAAATTATGCAGAATAACGCAAAACACCCGGAGATTCTTGCCGCAATCAAGGCGCTACCAACAACGGTTATTCGCCCTTTTGATCAGGTAACAGAAAACGATATACGATATAATTTGGGGGAACAACTCGAGGCACTTGCCATGAAAGAGGGGTGGCCAACCAATGGCTAATAAATTGGAGCTGACGTGGTATGGCAAAGACGAGCCGATTCGGGTCGAGCCTCGTTTACTGATTGAAAATACGGAGCTTTCCAACACCGCCGCCGACCCGGAGACGCAGAATATGCTGATCCATGGGGATAATCTGTTGGCGTTGAAAGCGCTGGAGAGCAAATTCGCCGGGCAAGTAAAGTGTATCTATATCGATCCTCCGTACAATACCGGCTCGGCATTTGAGCATTATGATGATAATCTGGAGCATAGTATTTGGCTCAGTCTGATGCGTCCACGCCTCGAAATCCTCTGGAATCTTCTTGATGGTACTGTTGGTAGCCTGTGGATCAGTATTGACGATTCCGAACAGGCATATATGCGGGTTTTGTGCGACGAACTATTTGGTCGGCATAATTTTGTTGCACAGAATGTATGGCAAAAACGATATTCCCGTGAAAATCGAGAAGCTATCGGCGATGCGCACGAGTATATTATTGTTTACGCGAAAAATCCTGCTCGTTTTAAGGAAAGTAGAAATCTTGTCCCTATGTCAGAGGAGCAAGCCAAAGTATATAAGAACCCCAATAACGACCCAAAAGGACGCTGGAGAGGCGTTCCTATGACTGCACAGGGATATCGGCCAAACCAAATGTATCCGATAACAGATCCGAAAGGGAATATTCATTATCCTCCTGAAGGTCGGTGCTGGAGTACTGTTGAATCGGAATTCAAAAAGCTGTTGGAGCAAGGGAGAATTTATTTTGGAAAGAATAATGACTCCCAACCAAGTACAATCCGCTATCTATCTGAAGTCCCTGGTGTAGTACCATGGACATGGTGGCCGTGTGAAGAAGTCGGTCACACAGATTCGTCAAAGAAAGAGATTATGGCGATTTTCGGCAAAGATAACATTTTTGCCACTCCTAAACCCGAAGAGCTTATTCAGCGCATCATCCATATTGCCTCCAATCCCGGCGATTTGGTTCTTGATTCCTTCCTCGGTTCCGGTACTACCGCTGCCGTCGCACAAAAAATGGGGCGGCGTTGGATTGGCGTGGAAATGGGCAATCATGCCTATACCCATTGCAAAGTGCGCATGGATAAGGTTATTGCCGGGGAAGACCCCGGCGGCATTACCAAGGCGCAGAGCTGGCAAGGAGGCGGAGGATACCGATTCTATGAGGTAGCACCTACGCTCATTAACAAAGACCCCTTTGATGAATATGTCATCAACGAGGACTATGACGCCAATATGCTGGCAGCAGCGGTGGCTTTGCACGAGGGATTCCGCTATCAGCCGGACGGAGACCTGTTCTGGAAACAGTCTGTAGGCAACGAGAACAGCTATCTCTTTGTGACCACCCGCCACCTGAACATCCCCTATCTGGACTCCATCAAGGACACCATGGAGGAGGGCGAATATCTGATCATCGCTTGCCGCTCTTTTGACAGCGGACTGGACAAGGCCTACGATAATATCACAGTGAAGAAAATCCCGCAAATGCTGCTGGAACGCTGCGAGTTCGGCAAAGCGGATTACAACCTGAATATCGTACACCCGCCGGTGTATGATGATTGCGACGAGGAGGAAGAGGATGTCTAACGATTTTCCGCTCTATACCACAGACTATATCAGCGGCGTCATGTCCCTCCGCAAGCCGCAGTCGCAATCGCTGAAGATTCTGGAGGAAATTACAAACGCCGTACAGCTCCGCAAGGGAATGAATCTGAAAGCGGCACTGAGCGCTGTCCACGCTATGTATCCGATCTGCTCCGATTTTGAGCGTGACTTTATGTCCCTGACTTTTGCTCTGGCAACCGGCGTCGGCAAGACTCGCTTGATGGGAGCCTTTATCGCCTACCTTTACACGCAGCACCATATCAGAAACTTTTTCGTGGTCGCTCCCAATACCACGATTTTTGAAAAACTCAAAAAGGATCTCAGTGATAACAACAGCGCCAAGTATGTGTTCAAGGGGCTTGGCTGTTTCAGCACGCTACCGCAGATCATTACGGATGACGATTACCGTGAAAAAACGCTCTCCCTGTTTGAATCCGATGTTCACATCTTCGTGTATAACATCGATAAATTCAACAAAGAGGGCGCAAATATGAAAAAGGTGAACGAGCTCATTGGGGACTCGTTCTATCAGGCGTTGTCCGACTTGCCGGATCTTGTGCTCATTATGGATGAGTCGCACCATTACCGGGCAGAAAAGGGGGCACAGGCGCTGAACGAGCTGCATCCGCTGCTGGGATTGGAATTGACAGCGACACCATTGGTGACCAAGGGGAACAAGCAGGTGCCGTTCAAAAATGTGGTATATGAATACCCTCTGTCCAAGGCAATCGAGGATGGCTATACCCGCACCCCATATGCCGTGACCCGCTCGGACATTGATTTCTATAACTTCGGTGATGAACAGCTGGATAAAATGATGTTGCTGGACGGCATCACCTGCCATGAAAGCACAAAGCGCAAATTGGAAGTCTACGCTGCCAATCACGGCAAGCCTGTGGTGAAGCCGTTTATGCTCGTAGTTTGCAAGGATACAGATCACGCAACCTGGGTGGAGCAATTCGTAAAGTCAGACGAATTCCGTGGTGGCGCATATCGCAACAAAACGATAATCGTCCACTCTAAACAGAAAGGCGCAGAGACCGAAGCGAACACTCGTCTGCTTCTGGATGTGGAAAACCCGAAAAATCTGGTGGAGATCGTGATCCATGTCAATATGCTCAAAGAAGGCTGGGATGTCAACAACCTCTACACCATCGTCCCGCTTCGGACAGCCGCATCCAAAATTCTGCGAGAGCAGATGGTCGGTCGCGGCTTGCGCCTACCCTATGGAGAGCGCACCGGTGATCGTGATGTGGATGCCGTCATGCTGACTGCCCATGATAAATTCAATGATATTCTGGCGGAGGCACAGAAGGGTGATTCTATTTTTAAGGCTGGGAATGTCATTAAAGCAGAAGAAATCAGGCCCGAAGAAGTGGTCTATACTCAGCTGACAATAGAAACCAATCCGGATGCCGAGCTGGAAAAAGCGTATGCTCATACTCAAATTGAAAAGACGGATACCACAGATGCACTGATCAAGAAGGCAGCTGGCTTGATCAAAGCAGAGGTTGAGCAGCACATTCAGCATACCCCGGCGCATACGGTCACCCCTGTGCAGGCACAGCAAATTGTAGAAACAGTCAAACAGAAGGTCGCTGAGGATAAGGATCTGGGACAGACCTTCAAGGAGAATGAAATGCCGCTGGCAGCATGGATGCTCTACCAAACCGAGGAAACGCACAGAGCTGCCGTGAACAAATTTATTCCGATTCCCCGTATCAAGGTAACGGATGCCGGTGTTGAGGAATATGTGTTTGTAGACTTTGATTTGGACATGGCAGATTTTACCCATGTGCCGATCAAGAATGAGCTTCTCGTTCAGAATCTGGAGGATATGCAGGACCGGCAGCGCATCAAGGGCGATGCAATCGATTTTGAGGGCTACAATCCGAAAAAGGTCATACTGGAACAGCTACGTGCAAAGCCGGAAATCGATTACGAAAAGTGTTCCAAACTGCTGTTCAAACTGATTACTCAGGTCTGCGACCATTACGAAACCCGATATGGCACAAACGGAATGCAAAACATTATTATGATGTACAAGCGGGATATTGGCAATAAAATCTACAAGCAGATGCTACAGCATTTTTACTGTGAAAACGGATTTTTACAGGAAGAAGTGGTCGGCACAAGAGATTACAACCTGCAGCAGTCTTACAGCTGTGCCGAACGGGTCAATCTTTTCTCCGATGATTATACCGGGAATATCCAATCAGTTCTGTTTGAAGGTGTCAAGCGGGGCGTATTCAGCGCCGCCAAGTTTGACAGCCGCCCCGAACTGGTACTTGCACGGGTGTTGGAGACGGACACCGATGTGCAGAACTGGCTTCGCCCTGCTCCACAGGAATTCAATATCACCTACAATCACGGGCATAACTATGAGCCGGATTTCGTTGTGGAGACCGACGATACGATTTATCTTGTGGAGGTAAAGGGCGAGGGCAAGATCAGTGACCCGGATGTGATTGCTAAGAAAAAGCGCGGTATCCAATACTGCGAGGTTGCCTCTCGCTGGGGCAAGGCAAACGGCTATAAGCAGTGGCGGTATCTGTTTATCCCGTCCAAGCAGGTAATGCCAAACTCGTCGTTTATGCAGTTGGCAAAAAGGTTTGGAGAATACTAAATTAACAATAATCTCTGCAAATACAATTTAGCTAAATGTGTAATGTACAAAATCTGTTCTTCATGGAAACGCTAAGTTTTTCGTGAATCTAATGACACTCGATATAGTCAATATTGTTGCATTAAATTTAGCGTCAAAGCTTTGAATACTAATACGGTTGCGAATAATAATTTAGGTGCTTGTAGCTTTGATGTTTCAACAGAAATATCATCAAATAAAAGAATTGGAGGAATAGAAAATGGCAGAGACCTTTAAACTTCCGTGCTCATCGTATGAGGAGCTGATTAAACTGTTCCAAGCGTATGCGAATACGAAAGAAGGAACCGCACTATCATTGGACGAGATAACCCAAGCCACTGGAGTACCTCGTACTATTGTAAGCAAGAACAATGGTTTTATGGTACAAGTGGGTTTGATCACGGAGGGCAATAAAAAAGCAGCAACCGAAACGGGACGCGCTTTAGGACGAGCATATACCTCAAAAATTACAGATGAAGTTGAACGGATTTGGAAAGAGATTATTGCTGAAGTTGATTTTTTAAACCGGATGTTGTCTGCTGTCCGAATTCGTAATGGCATGGATCGTTCGAGTTTCATTAATCACATTATTTATTCTTCAGGACTCAAAGATGCTAAGGAATCTCGCGCAGGAGCTGGAGCACTGATTGAAATTTTTAAGAGTGTTGGGGTATTGTCAGAGGTTGACGGCAAGCTATCTGTCCTGGATGAACCAAGCTCTGCCCGAGTATCTGTTGCATCAAATACCATATCTGCTGAGCAAACGTATCCAGAACCAGTTGCCCAACAAGCGCTTCCCGTTGCAACAATTTCGGCAAAGAACTCTATTGTCATCAACATCAATATCAACTGTACACCAGCAGATATTGATGGACTCGGCGAAAAAATTAGTCAACTGCTTTACGAGTTGTCTGAATAATTAAGCTATTCATAACAGAGAAAGTAGGTGCAGTATGAGTTATAACATAGTGCTTACTACTGCTGAGGATATTGTTGCAGTTGTTGATGCTGTCATCGCAAAAGGCTCTGAAGCGGCAAAGGATTTCATCGCAGAGTTCACGGGAATAGCAACTGACGATCAGGTTCTTAAAGCACTTCAGATGGCATGTGAACTTCAGTTAATTGTGTTTGATAGTTCACGAGGCTGTTATGGGTCTCCATCATTTTTGGCCCGGAAGCTTGTATCTGCATCATCAGACGAGCAGAAGGCCGTGTTTATGCGCTTGATTTTGGAGCAATATGCTCCATATAATACATTCAAGACACGATACGGTTTTACAAAATCCATTGAGCTTGCTTGTCGCCAAACGAAAACCCTACATATGATGACCTCCAACGAGAGAGACGTGAAAAATACGCTTATAAGCATTGCTACCTACGCAAAGGCGCTTAAAAGCGAAGGCGCAAACTTATATAGCTTTGTTGAGGATGTGGATGCTGTAGGTATTATTGAAGCTGCGCTTCGCTCAGCAAACATTACCGAAAACTCGTTGCGTACGTATTGGGGGGAAAATCTGTATACTTTTGTTAATACATCCAATGTGTTTGCCCCTTTGGTTGAGGCATTGCAGAAAACTCATTCTGGGACAATGGATGTTCGTTCTATCGTTGTTTGTGCGGCAAATGCATTTGAATCTTTTTTAGCTGATTTTGCAATAAGAAAAGGAGTCTCTTTAAGCGGTAGAAATGGGATACTGCAAAAGCGAGATGCATTATCTGCACACATTTCGAAAAAACATCGAGGGATGATTGAATTCGTTGGACAAGTCCGCAATGCGGCAGACCACGGTGCAGATCCCGACGAAAACAACCAAGTTTGGACAATCTCTAATGAAACTGCAAGAATATATCCCTGCATTATAGCAGCGCTAATTAAAGCGATTTTTTCACGAGATGCTACAGGGAGCATTGAAGTATAAATAGGATTTTCTCATATGCTGTGTGGGGGGAGAACCTTTTTATCAGACTGACCTTTATGACCATAATGCAAATTGTCACCACATACTAAGAGGGAGTGAAACACCGAAAATGTTTTACTCCCTCTTTTGTAATTATTCTTTCCTCTGCGCCCCATTCAAGCTGGCCCAGTGCTGGCGCAGCAGACTTTCTGCTTCTCTGCGAAAGGAATCTTGGAACATGACAGCCACAACCAATGCGCTAAGCACTGCAGCCACAGGCTCCAGCCAGGGATATGCGGTCCAAAGCTGTTCTCCCCAGCAAGCAAGCGGAACACCAACAAGCAGCATAAACAGCAAAATAATGATGGCAACGTCGGGCCTGCCGTAGCCTTCATGTCTTTTGATTTTGGCCCGTATCTGTCGAAGCGCACGGGCGCGGATATCCCGGATGTTTCTGGACGAGCACTGTTTGTCCTGTGCGACGGATTCGGTGGACTCTCCGTTGATGACGGTGCGAAACAGGATCTCCCGCTGCAACTCGGTCAGCTCACGCAGTCCCTCGTCAATTTCTTTGCGCACATACATGAGCGGGTCTTCATCAGATCCCTCAGGCAGATACTTCGCCCGGTCAAACCAGCGCATATCGTCATAGATCGCGTTGCGCACTTCCTCCGGCAGGAACGCTTCCGGATTGTAAGAGATGGGCTGTTTGATATCCACATCTTCCAGAGTATCCGGCGCAACTTGCTTGTGAAAGTTGGCCTCGCTGTAGTAGAGCATGTGCTCCAGCTCCTTCCACTCCTCCGGATGCTCCTTCACCCACTGGTCTGCGGCAGCGGCAGCTTCCGGGTCCATGGAGCGTATCCAGCGCCAATCCGCCTGAAGCTCTTTATAAGACTGGGTATCCTTGAAGGACATGAGCTCACCGCCCTTTCTGCGTTCACAAAAAGTTTACAATTATCGACCTTCCGATTTTTCAATTTTTCTCTAAGTAATAGTAGAAGGACAATTTCACCCGGGTGGAGTTTCCTTCGGTTCGGTACGGCACGGCCTCCGCGCTGACGAACCCACAAGGCCTTTGACAGAGCACCCTATGAGAGCATGAGCGCTCTTCGCCATACGGCAACTCGCTCGGATACCTTTCCGATGATGTGGAGGTACGGGATATCCGGCAGGGAATGAATTGGCTGTACACCGCCGCGGTCAACGGAAGCAGCTATGCCATGTACCGGCTGGCCAAGGGACTGCTCAAAGGCGATTTGATCAAACGGAATAGTGATGCCGCCATAGAGTGGTTTACCAGGTCGGCGGAGGGAGGAAATCCCTACGCCCAGTACATGCTGGGCAAGCTGTATCTCACCAGCAAGGAAGCTCCCTGCGATGAGGAGCGGGCCGTCCACTGGCTGACCCGATCCGCCGAGCAGGACAACCAGTATGCACAGTATCTCCTGAACCACTTGGAGGAAAACCGTCCGCCCTCTGCAATGCTGGCGGTGACTCGGCTGCTCCATCACATGAGCCGGGTGTTCCGGGACAACTCCGTACCCAAGTCCCGCCCCGGAGGAATCCAGATTGACAGGAAGCGGCTGAAAAAGCTGCAGGAGAAGCGCATCGCCCTGGGCCACAAGCCGGATGACCATGAGGAGCAGTGGCCCGACATGACCATGTAAGCGGCGCAAAAACTGCGCCGCAAAACAAAGAACTAAAACCCTTCCGCGCGGAGGGTAGAAAGGAACTGAATGAGAAAATCCAAATACAATTCTTTTGATGAACTCCCGCTGATGCTGACCGTGGAGGATGTGTCCCATGTGCTGGGCATCGGTCTGGCCCACGCCTATGAGGTGGCCCACCGCAGGGATTTCCCCACCATTACCCTGGGCAGCCGCATCATCGTACCCCGTGATAAATTCATGGCGTGGATCGACGAGCAGGCAGCCAAAAAGACGGAAATATTTTAGTGGCTATTTCAAAAATTCTGTGGTATTTGTTTGTGTTGCAAAAGGAGGGATGAACAATGGCAAAGAAACGAGCAAATGGCGA
>OGTL01001478.1_pt1 | contig 20592 bp, 19 predicted proteins | sample 1553601 | NCBI WGS metagenome assembly OGTL01 (sample SAMEA2580112, study PRJEB22360) | human gut metagenome | biome: human gut; feature: human-associated habitat; material: faeces | place: Denmark | collected 2008/2010 | reverse complement strand
ACCGTCATGAAGGATGGCGGAATTCGAGCTTCATGGCGTGCAGCCACTGCCGGTCAAGTCCCAAGGCCTCAGACAGCACCGGATTGGCACCATACATGGGGTCACCGCACAGGGGATGCCCAATCGAGGAGAAATGCACGCGAATCTGATGAGTACGTCCGGTCTCCAGATTCACGGATACCAGAGTGGCCTCATGGCCGAAACGCTCCAGCACATCCCAGTGCGTAACGGCCGGTTTGCCGGCCGGAGTCACGCAGAAGCGGAAATCGGACACTTTGGCGCGCCCGATCGGTGCCTCAATGGTTGCTTTGTTCTCTTTAAGACCACCCTGCACGAGCGCATGATAGGTTTTCTTTACCTCATGCTCGGCGAACTGCCGACGCATCTCGGTGTACGCAAGGTCGGACTTGCACACCAACATCAAGCCGGAAGTGCCTACATCAAGGCGAGAAACAATGCCCTCACGCCCGGCCGCACCATAGGAAGTGATATGCACGCCGCGGTCACGCAGTGATCCGAGCACGGTTGGACCGGTCCAGCCAACCGAGGCATGCGCCGCCACGCCTACAGGCTTATCGACTACAACGACATCATCGTCTTCGTAGACAACGGCCATATCAGTTGCGATAGGCTCAGGCTCGGCCTGTTCCTCCGCCAAATCAAATTCGACGGTCTCCCCCGCCTGCAATGTGCTGGACCGCGCAACTTCACGTCCTAAAACGCGCGCCTGCCCGGAGTCAACCAGATCGGCGGCTTTAGATCGTGAAATACCCAGCATTTTGGCCACGGCTACGTCGAAACGCTTACCCACCAATGCATCGGGAGCAGGGACTATTCGACTCATTACTTGGCGTCCGCCTCCGGCTCAGACTGTAGGGATTCGTCGGATTGCTCGATGAGATCCTTGTGTGAGAACGGCTCCCCCATAAGAATCAGAATCACCAGGACCACACCGGCGACTACCAGATAGATATCCGCCACATTGCCAACGGACCAGCCATAGTTAAGGAAATCCACCACTTTGCCGTCGAGGAAGCCGTCAGCGTACATAACACGGTCAATCAGGTTGCCCAGAGCGCCTGCAAACGCGAAAGAAATCGCCACCGACCATTTCATGGAGACAGTGCGCACCCCAGCCACAGCAAGGGCCACGCAAGCCACAACGGCCAACAGACTGATTACCCAAGTAGCGCCTGATCCCATGCCCAAGGACGCGCCCGGATTACGCACCAAGGTGAAGGACAGCAGTCCGGGAATCACGCGAATGGTCTGACCGTTGGATAACGCGGCCATCGCCCAAGCCTTGGTGAGCTGATCGACAATCAGCGCAGCCGCGGCCACACATGCAAAGACGGCCACGCGGGTGCGCAGCCGTCCCTGTTGGTTCGTCATACGACCTGTACCTGCCTACGCTCAGTTGGTCTTGGACGAGGTCTGGTCGACGTAGTTGTTCGACTCGGAAACCTGCGATGCCAGCTGGCCGAGGTACTCGGTGAGGCGGGCGCGGTATTCAGTCTCGAACTGCTTGAGGCTCTGGATGTTGCCCTCGACGACCTTGGACTGAGCCTGAAGGTTGTCGCGCACCTGCTCGGCATACGTATCGGCTGCAGAGCGGGTGTTCTTGTCGTACGCATCAGCCGCGGAACGAGTGTTCTTGTCATACTCGGCGGCACGCTGCTGCACTTCCTTCTCGTAGTTGTCAGCGTCATCGTGCTGAGACTTGGAGTAGTTGTCCGCATCCTGACGAGTCTTGACGGAGTATGCGTCGGCCTCAGAACGGGTGTTCTGGGAGTAGGTCTCGGCATCCGCGTGAGTCTGGTCACGGTAAGCGTCGGCCTCGGAGCGGGTACGATCCGAATAGGTGTCGGCGTCGGAACGAGTACGAGTGGAGTAGTCGTCGGCCTCGGAACGGGTACGCTCGGAGTAGTTGTTGGCCTTGGTGACCAGATCGTTGTACTTGTTCTGGCTGGCCTCGGTGATTTCCTTGGCCTTGTTCTTGCCCTTCTCCACGTACTGATCGTGCAGCTGCATAGCCAGGGTCAGCATGGCGGTGGCGCGCTCGGGCTCGGTGCCCGGCATGGAAGCGGCGCCAGCGATCTTCTGCAGAGAACCGGTCTCGGTGCTCGGCTCGACCTTAGAAACCTGAGCACGAAGCTGGTTTTCACGCTGCTTGGCTTCTTCGAGCTGACGGGACAGCTCAGCGATCTGAGCGGACTGCTGCTGAGCGGCGGAACCCTGCTGCTGAGCAGCGGCGAGCTGACGGGACAGCTCCTCGTTGGCCGCGCGGAACTGATCACGTTCCTGCTGAATGGCGGCGATCTGCTGACCGACAGCCTCCTGGTCACCGGAGGCCTGAGCAGCCTGAGCGGTGAGCTGATCGATTTGAGCGTTCAGCTGATCGACCTGACCCTTGAGCTGCTCATTCTGGGAGGACAGCGCGCGGTTGGATTCCTCGGCTTCGCTGAGCTTGGCAGAGACAAGCTGTGCTGCCTGATCATTGCCAGCCTGAACGGCCTGCTGGGCCTGAGCCACAGCGTTCTTCAAACCAGCATTCTCCGACTCGAGTTGCTGCACCTGACCGGTAAGATCGGAGATCTTCGCATTAAGGTTGGTCACGTCAGGACCCAGAGTCTGGGTGGCCTGACCGCCGGCTACCGCCTGACGTCCAAGAGCCTCGACGGTTTCCGTGACCTGATCAAGGAAGTCATCGACCTCGTCGACATCATAACCTTCCTTGAATCGAACAGTCTGGAAGGTATGCTCCCTAATATCCTTCGGCGTCAACAGAGCCATAAATCTTGCACCTCGCTTTGGGGCATCGCCCGCACTTACGTTGGTCTCAAGTCAGAATGCTATCACGACCCCATCGTTTCAGAACATTCGACGTGGGTTTTTATGCCAGATATATGCCTCCGGCGGGTCAAAAACGGCCTCAGAACACTATCAGAACAACACTTTCCAGTACCACCAGCGCAAAATACAGCACAATGAAGCTGACATCAAGATAAATCGAACCGAGCGGCAATGGGCGAATATAGCGACGTAGCCAGCGCAGAGGGGGTTCGGTAATGGAATACACAATATTGATCAGCTGGGCCACCACACCACGTGGATACCAGTTTCGTGCGAGAACGGAGACCCAGTCCAGAATCATGCGCACGAACAGAACCGTGATATACGCGTTAATGAGCCATGCAAGAATGCGGCCGATCAGAGAGAACACTAAGGAAAGCATGCTGACAGACTAACAACCGCGCATGAAAAGTTTGCTCGGAGCACAATAAGAATCGGCCGACTCCTTGCTGGGAGTCGGCCGAATACCGATATAACGTCGAATGCGAAAACTACTGAACCGGTCAATCAGCGAACAAATCGTGTGCCGAGGCTGGTTTTGTCGGCTCTTCGACCTTGATGTTCACCTGCGCCGGGCTCAACAGGAACACGCGCGGAGTGACACGCTCGAGGGAACCACGCACGCCGAACACCACGCCGGCGGAGAAGTCCACGATGCGATATGCCACGGCTTCGGCCACACCAGTGAGATTCAGTACGACCGGAACACCGTCACGCAATGCGCGGCCGACCAGTTGAGCATCCTCATATGACTTCGGATGGATGGTGGTGATTCTGTTCACACGGCCACCGGGGAACGGCTTGGTAGTCGACGATGCGGCAGGCGCGGTGGTTGACGCCAGCGGCGTGACCGTATGGTCGGAATCAAATGCGGACTTCGAAGCCGGCTTCTGCTCCTCGTCCTCCTCGATGTAGTCGTCCTCATCGTCCACAACGTCACTCATGCCCAGATAGGACATCGCGTTTTTCATGAACCCAGCCATGGATCAATCCTTTCAGCGCAGGAAGTCAGGGATGTCGAGATCGCCAGCCGGATCGTTCACGGCGATATTCGGATGAGCGGAAGTCGGATCATCAAAAGGCAACGATGCGGAGTCACCGATAGCCGGTGTGAATGCCGGTTGGGCAGTGGCAGCGGGCTGTGCAGCCGGTGCCGGTGCTGGAGCTGGCTGTGCCACGGGAGTCGCAGGATCGGCGGCGGTTGGCACAACCGGCGTCACCGTGCTCTGAGTGTCGTCATCTTGAGCGGCGACGGGGTCAAAACCAGCAGCAATAACAGTGACACGCACTTCATCGCCATAAGCATCGTCCAGAGCAAGACCCCAAATAATCTGGGCTTCAGGGTGAATCGCCTTGCGCACCAGTTCGGTGGCAGCAGAGGCCTCCTGCAACTTCAGGTCGGTCGGACCGGCGATGTTGATCAGCGCACCGTGTGCGCCTTCGATGCTTTCCTCAAGCAGCGGAGAGCTGATGGCGATTTCGGCGGCCTGCGTGGCACGATCCTCTCCCCGTGCGGAACCGATACCAAACAGCGCAGTACCAGCACCACGAAGAATGGAGTTCACATCGTTGAAGTCGACGTGAATATAGGAGTTCATCGAAATCAGGTCAGTGATGCCCTGAACACCGGCAAGCAGTGCGGTATCAGCGGTCTTGAAGGCCTCAATGATGCCGATGGAACGGTCGGAAAGCTCGAGCAGGCGATCGTTCGGAATGACGATCAGCGCGTCGACTTCCTTGCGCAGGTTGTCGATGCCGTATTCGGCGGAAGCGGAACGCTGAGGGCCTTCGAAGCTGAACGGACGAGTAACAACCGCGATGGTGAGAGCACCCTGTTGATGAGCCGCACGAGCGACGATCGGGCTGGCGCCAGTACCGGTGCCACCGCCCTCGCCGCAGGTGACGAACACCATGTCGGCACCCCTAAGCGCCTCTTCGATATCCGACTGGTGGTCCTGGGCCGCCTTGGCTCCACGCTCCGGGTCGGCACCAGCACCGAGACCACGACTGGACTTATCGGAAAGGGAAATCTTGACATCCGCATCAGAGCGCAGAAGATCCTTCGCATCGGTATTTACCGCCACAAATTCAACATTCTGTAATCCCTCGGCAATCATGCGATTGACGGCATTACCGCCGGCACCGCCGACGCCAACAACCTTGATGTTGGTCTTGTCGTTGAACTCATTCTGCGCGATCTCGCTCACGTTTGGCTCCTGTCACTTCACGGTTACACCCAAGAGTAGCGCAAACAGGCTACTCTTGGAGGGAAATTCACGCGCAGAATGGCGCGTGTTGCGTGTATTTTCAGTATTTTCTCAGTAACTGGCGTCCATTGGGTCGTCACCGAAGAGCGCCTCACGCTCTTCGTGGGTGGTGGTACGCGATTCCAACCAGCCATACGGCAAGTGCACCTTCTTGGCGAAACGCACGCGGCCGCGCGGTTTGTCGACCACGCGTGGCGGGTATTCGATAGTCGGGTCGAGCTTGCCGATCTCGCGGTCCACATCGGCCAGGCTCTCGCATTCCATAAAGGCCTTGCGGGTGGAGCCGCCCACCGGGAATCCTTTCAGATACCAGGCGATGTGCTTGCGCAGATCGTGGACGGCCATCATCTCATCGCCCTCATAAAACTCGGTAAGCAGCTCGGCATGACGGTGAATCACGCGGCAGACCTCGCCCAGATTCGGGTTGAGCCGTTCGGGATTGCCCTCGAAGGCGTTTTTGATGTTGGCGAACAGCCACGGCCGGCCCTGGCATCCGCGGCCGATGGCCACACCGTCGCAGCCGGTCTCGCGCACCATTTCGAGCGCATCCTCGGCACCCCAGATATCGCCATTGCCGAATACCGGAATGTTGAGGTGTTCCTTGAGCTCGCCGATGCGGGACCAGTCGGAATGACCGCCATAGTATTCGGCGGCGGTACGGGCATGCAGGGTTACGGCCTTGCAGCCCTCCTCCTGCGCGATGTGTCCGGCTTCGAGGAAGGTCTCATGGTTATGGTCGATGCCGACGCGGATCTTCGCGGTGACGGGGATGCCCGCCGGCTCGCATACGGCGACCACGCGCTGTAATAGCTCAGTGAAAATGTCGGTTTTCCAAGGCAAGGCCGAACCACCGCCTCGACGAGTGACCTTGGGCACCGGGCAACCGAAGTTCAGATCCACATGGTCGGCCATGTTGCCGTCGACCACGATTTTCGCCGCCTGTTCGGTGATGGAGGGGTTCACGCCGTACAACTGCAGTGAACGGATTTTTTCGCTTTTGGCGAAATGACAGAGGCGCAGTGCTTTCGGGTTATGCGCCACGAGGGCTCGAGCGGTGATCATCTCGGCCACGTAGAGTCCATCGGGACCATATTCCTCGCAAATCACGCGGAAGGGCCAGTTGGTCACTCCCGCCATCGGCGAGAGCACCACCGGGGTCGGCACGGTGATGTTGCCGAGTTGGACCGGGGCGATATGCACCGGGGTCCCGGGGCGCGCCGGCGCGTCCGTACGTGGGTCGAGGTTGTCGGTCTCGTGATGCTCGGTGAGCACTGTTTCGGATTCGGATTGTGCCATGTGATTCCTAAGAAAATAAGTAGGGGCTCCCCTGAGAGAGGAGCCCCGGCGTCTATCGCCGCCACTTCGCCCACAAACAGCCCACTGGGATGTCTTCCTTACGGCTCAGCCCACAGAGGGGAGCCCAAGTTGTGCGACTCCGGCTTAGTACAGGCCGCCGGCTTCCTGAACGCCGGACTCAGGCCAAGGCTCACCGCCCATTTCCACAGGCTTCAGGGGCACGCGGGTGCGCTTCTCGCCGATGCGGGCGGGCCCGGAATCGGCCACCTTGTCAAGAGCGACGCGCTCCTGGGCCATGGTGTCACGCTCACGGATGGTCACAGCGTGGTCCTCGAGGGTGTCGAAGTCCACGGTGATGCACAGCGGGGTGCCGATCTCGTCCTGACGACGGTAACGACGACCGATGGCACCGGACTCGTCGTAGTCGATCATCCACTCGTTGAAGCGCAGGTCGTCGGCCAGGTTCTGGGCCACGGTCTGCAGTTCAGGCTTCTTGCTCAGCGGCAGCACGGCGGCCTTGACCGGGGCCAGACGCGGGTCGAGACGCAGCACGGTGCGCTTGTCAACGCCGCCCTTGGTGTTCGGGGCCTCGTCCACATCGTAGGCGTCCACGAGGAAGCACATCAGGGAGCGGGTCAGGCCGGCGGCCGGTTCGATGACGTACGGCACGTACTTCTCGCCGGTGGCCTGGTTGAAGTAGCTCAGGTCTTCGCCGGAGTGCTTGGAGTGCGCGCTCAAATCGTAATCGGTACGGTTGGCGATGCCTTCGAGCTCGCCCCAGTCGGAACCCTGGAAGCCGAACTTGTATTCGATGTCCACGGTGCGCTTGGAGTAGTGGGAGAGCTTCTCCTTCGGATGCTCGTAGTGGCGCAGGTTCTCCGGCTTGACGCCGAGGTCGATGTACCAGCGGGTGCGGGCGTCGATCCAGTACTGGTGCCATTCCTCATCGGTGCCGGGCGTGACGAAGAACTCCATCTCCATCTGCTCGAACTCACGGGTGCGGAAGATGAAGTTACCCGGGGTGATCTCGTTACGGAAGGACTTACCCATGTTGGCGATGCCGAACGGCGGCCTGGAACGGGAAGAGGTCATCACGTTCTTGAAGTCCACGAAGATGCCCTGTGCAGTCTCCGGACGCAGGTAGTGCAGGCTGTTCTCGTCCTCGACCGGGCCGAGGTGGGTGCGCAGCATCATGTTGAAGTCGCGCGGTTCGGTCCACTGGCCACGGGTGCCGCAGTTCGGGCAGACGATGTCCTTCATGCCGTTTTCCGGCATCTTGTCGCCGTGCTTCTCGGCGTAGGATTCCTCGAGCTTGTCGGCGCGGTTGCGCTTGTGGCAGTTGAGACACTCGACGAGCGGATCGTTGAACACGCTCACGTGGCCGGACGCCACCCACACTTCGGGCGGCAGAATGATGGAAGTGTCGACACCGACGACATCAGGACGGGTGACGACCATGGAGCGCCACCATTCACGCTTGATATTGTCCTTGAGAGCGACGCCGAGAGGGCCGTAATCCCAAGCGGAACGGGTGCCGCCGTAAATTTCGCCGGCGGGGAACACGAAGCCGCGACGCTTCGCAAGGGATACGACTTCATCGAGTTTGGACTGAGCCACAATGCACCTTCTGGTTTGAACGGTTTGGGGTCTAATAACAACCGCTTCAGGATAGCCGTATATGGTGACAGGTCAGGCGGCATTGTCCGGTATATGTTCCGCGTCTCACGAGCGACCGTTCGCAGCGATTCCTATATCGCAACACCTCCATATTGTTCCTGTTGTTTTACCCTTCCCGAATTTGTGCCACTGACATCGCGTCAGCGTCACAAATTCGGGAGATGTTGCTCGGCGGAGGCGTCTATGTATCACGAATGGACGGGGACGCGCCAGACCTGACGACACGTATCGAACAAATCCGTCACGATAATGTCCATGTTGGCGCATAGCGTCGGCACTGTAATGCAGGGGAACTCGCATGTGGTTCGCGAGTTGAGAAAGGCCTGAGCCTGACCCTTAGAACCTGTTGGTTAAGACCATCGTAGGGAGCAGTAAATGAGCAATAGTGCATCATCGTTTACCGGCGTGTCCAGCGGTTATACCGCCGGGACTCCGGTTCCAGCCGATTCACCCATCCGTGACAATATCGCCGATGCCGTTCGCCGCGTACGCGAGACGACTCCGTTGGCCCAGTCATTCACCAATTTTGTGACCATCAATTTGGTTGCCAACGCGCAACTGGCGGCCGGCGGCACTGCGGCCATGAGTTTCCTGCCGGACGACGTGATCGAAACCGCGAAAATCGCGGGCGCGAACTACATCAACGTGGGCACGCTGCTGCCGTTCTATAAGGACGCACTGCCCGAAATCGCCCAGCGACTCAACTACTTGGACAAGCCGTGGGTGCTCGACCCGGTGGCCGCCGGCATCGGCCGCACCCGTACCGCCATTCTTCAGGCCTTCAAGGCCGCTCCCCCGACCATGATTCGCGCGAATGCATCCGAGGTAATCGCGCTGGCGAACATGTGGGGGCTCAATACCGAAACCGTGGGGGACGCTTCCGAGCACCGCCCCGCCGGAGTGGAATCCGTCGACGACGTGGAGTCCGCAACCGGCGCGGCGGTGGCGCTGGCACAGTATCTGACCGAACAGCACGCCAAGCATTCCTCCCATGACGCTTCCACCCGCTGCGCCGTGGCCGTGTCCGGCATCGCCGATCTGGTGACCGATGGCGAAACCGTGTACCGGCTGCCGGGCGGCAGCGCGATGATGACCAAGATCACCGGTGCCGGCTGCTCGCTGGGCGGCGTGGCTGCCACGTATTTGGCGGTCTCCGATCCGTTGACCGCCGCCCTGTCCGCGTCTCTGCTGTACAACCGCGCGGGAGAGGTGGCCGATACAACTTCGCACGGACCGGGCTCGTTCCAAGTTGCGTTCCTTGACGCGCTGTGGAATGTGACCGCCGAACAGGTGGCGAAATCCGAGATTTTGGTGCAGTAGTTTCAGTTCCCTCTGATGAGGGAGCTCATAACAGTTTTTTCCAATAAGACTTCCACAAGAAACAACAAAAGCAGGAATAATAATGAGTAATGAATACCCATACGCCTCCATGCGCGACAGCTTCGACCTGTCCGCGTACTTCGTGGTGGGGCCGGAGGACTGCAAAGGCCGTCCGCTGACCGACGTGGTGGATCAGGCTCTGCACGGCGGCGCAACCTTCATCCAACTGCGCGCCAAGGAGGCCGATGCCTCTGAGCTGACCGACATGGCTCGCGACATCGCGCAGATCATCGAGGACAATGAGAAGTCCGATTCCGTGGCCTTTGTGATCGACGACCGTGCCGACGTGGTGTGGCAGGCCCGCCGCAAGGGCATCAAGGTGGACGGTGTGCACATCGGCCAGACCGACATGGAGCCGCGCGAAGCCCGCGCCCTGCTCGGCGACGAGGCCATCGTGGGTCTGTCGGCTGAGACCGAAAGCCTCGTTCGGCTCATCAACGAGCTGCCCGACGGCTGCATCGACTACATTGGCGCCGGTCCTCTGCACGTCTCCACCACCAAGCCCGAGGCTTCCGTGGGCGGCAACGACGGCTCCGGCAAGACGCTGGACGCCGCCCGGATCAACACCATCTGCGTTGCCAGCGAATTCCCGGTGGTCGTGGGCGGCGGCGTGACCGCAGCCGATATGGCCATGCTCGCCGGCACCAAGGCTGCTGGCTGGTTCGTGGTCTCCGCCATCGCGGGTGCCGAGAACCCGGAAGAGGCCGCGCGCACCATGGTCGAAGGCTGGAAGGCCGTCCGCGGCGACAAGAAGCACGGCTACGCTCCGCGCGTCGTAACCCACACCCCCGCTACTGATACTCAGGCTGCTCAGGAAGGGGCCGCGAAGCCCGGTTCCGAGGCCACTGAGAAGAAGTTCACCAACGCCAAGGACGCCAAGGATGCCCAGAAGCTTGCCAAGCAGCAGCGCGTGGACATCGCCGCCCGTGGTTCCAAGCAGCGCGACAAGGCGCACATCCGCAAGACCAAGTCCGTACCGTTCACCTATCAGTATGGTTCCTACGACCTGGAAGTGCCGTACACCGAAATCAAGCTGAGCGACACGCCCGGCGTGGGCCCGAACCCGCCGTTCCACGACTACAACACCGAAGGCCCCAAGTGCGACCCGAAGGAAGGCTTGAAGCCCCTGCGTCTCGACTGGATCCGCGACCGCGGCGACATCGAAGACTACGAGGGCCGCCGCCGCAACCTTGAGGACGATGGCAAGCGCGCCATCAAGCGCGGCCGCGCCACCAAGGAATGGCGTGGACGCAAGCATGAGCCGATGCGTGCCAAGGACCACCCGATCACTCAGATGTGGTACGCCCGCCACGGCATCATCACCCCGGAGATGCAGTACGTGGCCACCCGCGAGAACTGCGATGTGGAGCTCGTGCGCTCCGAGCTGGCCGCCGGCCGCGCGGTGATGCCCTGCAACATCAACCACCCCGAGGCCGAGCCGATGATTATCGGATCCGCCTTCCTGACCAAGCTCAACGCCAACATGGGCAACTCGGCCGTCACCTCCTCCATCGACGAGGAAGTGGAGAAGCTGACGTGGGCCACCAAGTGGGGCGCCGATACCGTGATGGACCTGTCCACCGGTAACGACATCCACACCACCCGTGAGTGGATTCTTCGCAACTCCCCCGTGCCGATCGGCACCGTGCCGATGTACCAGGCCCTCGAAAAGGTCGAGGATGATGCCTCCAAGCTGAGCTGGGAACTGTTCCGCGACACCGTGATCGAACAGTGCGAGCAAGGTGTGGATTACATGACCATCCACGCCGGCGTGCTGCTGCGTTACGTGCCGCTGACCGCCCACCGCGTGACCGGCATCGTCTCCCGCGGTGGCTCCATCATGGCCGACTGGTGCCTGCGCCACCACCAGGAGAGCTTCCTGTACACGCACTTCGACGAGCTGTGCGACATCTTCGCCAAGTACGACGTGGCGTTCTCTCTGGGCGATGGCCTGCGCCCCGGCTCCCTAGCCGACGCGAACGACGCCGCGCAGCTTTCCGAGCTCATGACTCTGGGCGAGCTGACCGAGCGCGCCTGGGCCAAGGACGTGCAGGTGATGATCGAGGGCCCGGGCCACGTGCCGTTCGACACCGTACGCATGAACATCGAGCTGGAGAAGGCCGTGTGCCACAACGCCCCGTTCTACACCCTCGGACCGCTGACCACCGATACCGCTCCGGGTTACGATCACATCACCTCCGCTATCGGCGCCACCGAGATCGGTCGTTACGGCACCGCTATGCTGTGCTACGTGACCCCGAAGGAACACCTCGGCCTGCCGAACAAGGATGATGTGAAGCAGGGCGTGATTGCCTACAAGATCGCCTGCCACGCCGCAGACATCGCCAAGCACCACCCGCACGCGATGGATCGCGACAATGCGATTTCCAAGGCTCGCTTCGAGTTCCGTTGGCTCGACCAGTTCAATCTGTCCTACGATCCGGACACCGCCATCGCCTTCCACGACGATACCCTGCCCGCCGAGCCGGCCAAGATGGCGCACTTCTGCTCGATGTGCGGCCCGAAGTTCTGCTCGATGGCCATCTCCCAGAACATCCGCAAGGCATTCGGTGGCGAGGCCGCTCAGCAGCAAATCGTGAAGGAGGCTGCTGCAGGCATCGACTCCGAGGCACTGGCTACGGCCAAGGCCAATGTCGATAACGGCGTGGTGTCCGCCAACGTGCTCAGCCCCGAAGAAATCCTCGCCGGCATGGATGCGATGAGCGAAAAGTACACCGCCCAGGGCGGCAAGCTCTACTCCACCGCCCAGGAGTAAACCTCTCTGGCTCCCCTCTCTGAGGGGAGCCAATTATTATGCCCGGTGGTGTCTTAATTCGGGACGACGCTCGACTCGCTCGAAGGCGGTGCCGAAGTGTGCGCCATCTGGACCGAGGCCGTCGGAAGTCTCCAGGACCACGCCTTCGTTGAGCGCACGGCGCACGATGCCCACACGGGGCTTCAACGGCCACACATCATGCGGCACTTTGCGATAGAAATCCGTACCGACGAGCAACACGTCGCCCACATCGAACACTTCCTGACGCGGAAATGTGAGCTGTGTGGTGTGTCCGTTAGGCATTACGCCAAAATATGCGGTGCGTTCCGGTGATGCGCACCAAGACGCCGTCACGGCGCAGTACATCGTTATCAGCCATGCCTCCTCCCGAACATTTCATGAATCAATCGCAATCAGCAAACCTTCCCCGTCTCACCACAGGAGCGGCAAAACATCAAGGAAAACCGCTCCGAAAAACATCATGGGCCCCACTTAGAATGAACACTATGGCACAAATTGCAACATCTACACTTCCCGCTGTTCTCGCGATCTCCGGCTCCGACTCGTCCGGCGGTGCCGGCATGCAGGCCGATCTGAAGACCATGCTGGCCTGCGGCGTGTTCGGCATGAGCGCCATCACCGCGCTCACCGCACAGAACACCACCGGCGTGCGTTCCATTCAGGACACCAAACCGGACATTCTCGCCGACCAGATCAACATGGTGTTTGAGGATATTCCGCCGGTCGCGGTGAAAATCGGCATGGTGTCTGCCACTGACATCATCGACGTCATCGCTGAACGACTCACCTTCCATCACGCCACGAACATCGTGCTCGACCCGGTTATGGTGGCCACTTCCGGCGCCAATCTCATCAGTGACGATGCCATTGCGGCCTTGACCGGCAAGCTGTTCCCGATGGCCACGGTCGTGACTCCGAACATTCCCGAGGCCGAAGTGCTGACCGATACGCTGATTCGCGATCAGGAGGATATGGAGGCCGCCGCCCACCGCCTCGTGGAGCGTTATGGCTGTGCCGCGCTGGTCAAGGGTGGTCATGGCACCGAGGATGCCAACGATGTGCTTGCCGAGACGGATGGAACCGTGACCTGGTTTGATGGCGCGCGTATCAATAATCCGAACACGCACGGCACCGGATGCACGCTGAGCTCCGCCATCGCCTCGTATCTGGCGCTTGGCGACACATTGCCCAAGGCCATCAAGCATGCGAAGAAGTATCTGACCGGTGCACTGAAGGCCCAGCTGAATCTTGGCCACGGCTCCGGCCCGATGGATCATTTCTGGAAGTATCGCTGAGTCCTACTGGCTCTCCTCTCTGAGGGGAGCCAAGTAATAAAAGGAGAATTATGATTATTGACCGTAATGCCGTTACTCAGGAAGTGCCGATCGACCCGGAAACCGGCAAACCGTACCTCAATACCGTGGCCGCCATTCAGGTGTCGGCCAATGGCGTGGGCTCCGAGGTTTCGCCATACGTGGCTCAGGCCGTCGAGGTGATTCGCGAATCCGGCCTGCCGCAGGAAACCAACGCCCTGTTCACCAACGTGGAAGGCGATCTGGACGACGTGCTCAAGGTGGCCGGTGAGGCCGCCAAGAAGCTCGCCGAGCAGGGCTACCGCACTTCTCTGGTGTTGCACATGGATATCCGCCCCGGCTTCACCGGCCAGCTGACCGAAAAGCCCAAGCTGGTGGATGAGATCCTCGCCGACAAGCAGGCGAAGTAGCAAAGCATCGCTTCCACCAGCAAGGGCATGCTTTGTTATTACACGTTTCATGGGGCGGTAGCTCACCCATGGGGTGGTAAAACCCTCATGGGGCGGTAGTCGAAAACGGCTCTATTCTGCGGAAAGGCAAAATCCGCTAACCGCCCCATGGGCCAAATACCGCCCCATGAGTGTTTTACCGCCCCATGGGAATCACGGTTCTGCCTTCTTTCGACGGGGTAAGAGCGTAAGTGGGGCATATATAGGAGCGTCACAACCTCTGTTATCGTTCACGATGTGACCGCAACGCGGCGTGCCACAAAATCGAACCTATAGTTAAGCCCCATGTAGTGAGCTATCTCACAACGATTGGCTCGCTACGTAGAATTCAAGACTTGGATCGCAAACGTCGTTCATCCCACACAATGGGAGGGCGAACGGAACACACAGTCCAATCAAGAGTTCGCTCGCCGCAACACCATTGAGCAGTTGCACGCGGGCAGGTTTGCAAGAAGAGGGCTCAAATATGACTGCTGCTGAACAGCAGATTTCCGGCAATCCCGCGGCTATGGAAAACGCACAAGCACGTACCACCGTGACGGATCAAGCCAAGGTTCAGGATATTATCTCGCGCATGGATCGCGCACATGAAACCCCGATGTTCCATCGCATCGTGACGCTGGTCGCCGCTGGCATGCTGATGGACAGCATCGACGTATATATTGGCAGCGCCGTCGCCTCCAGCACGTTGGCTACCCGCTGGTCCACCGTTGCGCAAAATTCCACCTTTATGTCCGCGGGCTTCCTGGGTCTGCTGGTCGGTTCGCTGCTGGCCGGCTTCGTCGGTGACCTGAAGGGCCGCCGCGTGGCTTACCAAATCAACCTGCTGCTGTTTGGCGGCTTCACCTTCCTCGGCGCATTCGCCCCGAACATGGCTGTGCTGTCCCTGTGCCGTCTGGGTGCCGGCCTGGGCCTCGGCGCTGAAATCGTCACCGGCTTCGCCATGGTCAACGAGTTCGCACCGATGAACCGCCGTGGCCACTGGTGCGCGATTGTCTCGCTCGTGGCCAACTGCGGTGTGCCAATCGCTATGCTGCTGTGTGCATGGATCATCCCCCGCTGGTCCTGGCGTCCGCTGTTCGTGGCCATCGGCCTGGTGGCCGCCATCATCTGGTGGCTGCGCCGCGACATCCCCGAATCCCCGCGTTGGCTCGCCGTGCGCGGCCGTTACGATGAGGCCGACGCCATCGTCAAGCAGCTTGAGGCCAACGGTTCCGAACCGATCGACGCAGCCGCCAAGGCCGACACCAGCGACACCCGCAACGCCGGAGGCCGTTCGCTCGGCATCTGCCTGCTTGTGGCTGTGGTTGCTGTGGCCGCCACGAACGTGTGCTCCTACGCCTTCACTTCTTGGGTTCCGACGATTCTGGTCAAGCGTGGTATTAACCTGTCCAGCTCGCTGCTCACCTCCACGGTGATGATGCTCGGTGCCCCGGTCGGCTGCCTGATTGGCTCTCTGCTTATCGACCGTATCGGCCGCAAGCGCACGATTGTGCCGGCCTTCCTGTTCACTGGCGTGTTCGGTTTGATGTATGCCTTCCAGACCTCTACCGTGAGCGCAATTATCGTTGGCTTCCTGCTCATGATGTGCCTGTACGTGCTTATGGCTTCCGTGGTGGCTGTGTACGCTCCGGAACTGTTCGCCACCAAGGTTCGCTTCCGTTGCGTCGGCTTCGCGAACGCCGTGGCCAAGCTGCTCAATGTGTTGATGCCGATGGTGGTGGGCTGGATGCTTACCTCGCTTGGTGCCACGTCCATCTTTGTGGCCATCAGCGCGATTGCTATTGCATCGATGCTGATTGTCGGCTTCTTTGGCGCGGAGACTACGCAGAAGTCGGTTGGGTGATCGGTTTCCTCACAGTGGAATAACTGCTGATAATGTCCATTCGGCGTCTTGCGTGGTGATATGCAGGGCGCCGTTTTGTTGTTCTAGTAATTGTTGGTAACGGTTGAGGCCGGTGCCGGTGGATAGGTCTGCGTCTCCAGCGGACAATCAGCGTCTGTGATGTCACATGCAATGCCAGGAGCGGCATCAACGGTCGAATCATGCGGAGTCACTGCACTGTGCGCCGCTTCTCCCCTGCCTTCAATCACATCAATGACTTGATGCGTGCGATCCAATGCGCCCATAGACATATCCGTAACCAGCACGTCAGGCCGCTTGGTGGGGCTCAGGCATCGGCTGATGGCCACAGCACCCAAATCGCAGGTCTATATCACGGCAAAATCGCTGGACATACGTTCGATTAGCGCGCCGAACACTTTCAGCGCATATGGGTCATTGTCCACAATGCCGATGCGTATGTTGCGGTTGCGCGCTTCTTCCATTACATTCACCCCTTCAGTGTGCCCGACGCCGAACTACTCCGTCCTGACACGTCATGGTCACTATGACAACCATCATTCCACATTTCCTGCGTGATTTACGATGGAATCATCATCAATCCTTGACAAGGCGGTAAAGGAGGACGGCAATGAACCGTGCACAAGCACTCAGCAAGCTCAACAGGAGCGATATGCGCAATGCCGCCGCCGAGCGCGGGATGCAACCGACTGTTCACATGGAACCGCGCGCATTGGATTGGCATGGTTGTACTGATAGCGGTGTTGCTGCTACTGCAGTGGAGCTCATCAATGTATCTCATGCCCGACGAGGTTCTTGACAGGGCTGCCAAAAACCTGTTCGTATGGTTCCCCGGTATGGTTCTGCACTGGCCATTGGTGTTGGGAATCACCAACTTGATACTCGGTTCGACACGATCCGGCAGTCTGTCTTTCCCGTTGGCGAGCGCAATCATCGGACCACTGGCATTCGGCTGGACCAATCTTCGCTTACGGCCGGGGTTCCCATACCGTTCCTGGGCTCAAGGGAAAGCCGCAATATAATGAAAACAGCGATTTCATGCAATGATGCACGAGCCGATCCAAGCAAAGGGGCCAACCATGAGCGAGCAACTGATGGAACAGTACCGGTTGCGCGGACAACGCAAATGCCGTAACGCTTGTATCGCCGCCATCGTGACAGTAGTGCTTGTCCTTGCCGTCGCCGGCGGCGTATGGTGGACGGCCGGCGATGGCAGCGCATTGGTTCGCAATATGTTCAAGCCGAAGGCCACGCCTGCCACGCAGCCGGTAGTCAACAGCACCGCAACCTTCGCCTACCGCACCGCACCGGAATTCCTGGCGATGGAAGCCGGCGACCGAGGCACCGGCAATGTGAACTACTCTCCTGCTTCGATGTGGATGGCGTTGGCCATCGCCGCGCAGGGCGCCAATGGCACGACCCGCTCGCAACTGAACGAACTGCTGGGCTCCGGTTCGCTGACCGATAGCGACTACCAATCGCTGCTAAGTTCGATCAACGGGCAATATTCGGGGGCGAAATCCGAGATGAGCGCCGCGAACTCGCTGTGGATTGATGACGACTACTCTCTTGCCAGCGATTACCAATCCACCGTCAAGAAGATGTTCGAGGCCGAAGTCACCACGTTACCGTTCGACGATCAGGCCGCCGCAAAGATGTCCGATTGGATCGCCAAGCATACGAATGGTTCGCTCAAGCCGAAGATCACGCTGCGTGACCGTGAAGTCCTGTCCATCATCAACACCGTCTATGCGGATGGCCGTTGGAAGGATCCGTTCGAAGAGCAGTCCACCGGCAACGGCACCTTCCACGGCGAAGCCGGAGATGCTCAGGTGCCGATGATGCACCGGACCTTCAGCCAAATGGCTTACGGACATGATGAGTACAACACTTGGCAGCGGGTGGAGATTCCGTTCGACAACGGCGGCAATCTGGCCATCGTGCTGCCGGCCGAAGGGCATTTCGACGAGTTGGCCGGCGATGCCGAGAAGCTCAGTTGGGCGTTCGGTACATGCTCGACGGCTTCCCTTGGCGAGGGCGCAATGGGTTGCGCCGCGGACAGTATGCCCGGATGGGGCGTCTCCGTCAACTCGGTCATGGTGAACGTCACGCTACCGCGATTCACCATCGACAGCATGTTCGACTCGGAAGCCACCATCAAGGCATTCGAAAAACTGGGGGTGACCGATGCGTTCAGTGCAGGCGACGCCGACTTCACCAAGATGATCGACACCGGTTCGCACGGCGAGAACCTGTATATCGGCTCGATTCTGCAAGGCACGCGCATCGAGGTGAACGAAGCCGGCGCCAAGGCCATGTCCTTCACCAAGGTCGGCGCAGACTCCGTTAGCGCGCCGGTGGACAACGTCGAGTTCACGGTGGATCGCCCATTTCTGTATTCGTACGTCACCCCGGACGGCATACCATTATTCATCGGTGCGGTGCGCAACCTCGGCGGAGTCGGTGGAGAAAACTGATACTTTCTTGGCAGTCCGTCAATTAGGGTGTATCGTTTGACGCATGGTTACGATGAAGGAAATCGCGAACAAGGCGGGGGTTTCCGTCTCTACGGTATCGCTGGTGATCAACGGACGCGACGAGGGGCGCGTAAAGTCCAAAATTGCGGACAATGTGCGCGCCATCGCCACCAAGCTCGGCTACCAGTCGAATCCGCTGGCCAGTTCGCTGCGTACAGGCAGGACGCACATCCTCGGTTTCATCAGTGAGGAGGTGGCCACCACCCCGTACGCCGGCGGTATGATTCTGGGCGCGCAGACCGCTGCAAGCCAGTTCGGCTATATGCTCATCACCGTGAGCACCGACGGCGAGAACAGCGAGAGCGAGGAAATCGCCGCACTCAAGCGATACGGCACCGACGGCTTTCTGTACGCCAAGATGTCGAACCGCATCACCCATGTGCCTTCCTCGCTGGCCAAGACGCCACTGGTGTTGGTGGATGCCACCGACTCGCTTGGCAAAATCCCGAGCGTGGAACCGGACGAGTTCCAAATCGGCTACGACGCCACCACCAGATTGGTTAAGGCCGGATGCGCACGTATCGCCTATGTGGGTTGCTTGGAGCCGCTGATTGCGCAGGACGATCGTTTGGAAGGCTATCAGGCGGCGCTCAGGGACGCCGGCCTCGACTATGACGATCATCTGGTCGTCAATGTGCTCAACAACGGGCCGGCACTGACCGCAGTCAGCGATTTGTTCGATGCCGAGCATCCGGACGGATTCTTCTGCTTCAACGATGCCCGCGCCTGGTATGTGTACGAATGCGCCGCACGCCGAGGACTCACGGTCGGCAAGGACATCTCCGTGGTCGGCGTGGACAACCATCGCGTGTTCGCCGAAACGCTGGAACCGATGCTCACCACTGTGGAACTGCCGCATTTCGAGATGGGCTACTGGGCCGTGGCCAAGCTGGTGTCGATTATCGAAGGACGCTCGATGGACGACGTCTCATGGCCAGCGACCACCGCTCCCCTGCCGCCGATCGACGCGCCGATTCCGGCGAAGATCCACTGCACGCTGATCGAAAAGGCCTCGGTGAAGTAACCGAGTCCCACACGATTTCTCAAGGCCTCCGTTCAGCACGGAGGCCTTTTGCGTGTCGAACGGATACGACACGCCGATTTACGTCAATCGATTGACATAAATCGATTGACGTCGCATAATAATTACTACGCAACAACTTCTACAAAGGCACGGCCGCCCGAGCAGAAGCGTTACATAACCAATAACCAACCAAGTAGTAATCAAAGGATGATTATGGCAAGTGCAACCAAATCTGCATGGAAGAATCCTTCCTATCTGCAGAGCTCTTTCGGCATCTTCATGTTCTTCTGCTCCTGGGGCATCTGGTGGTCCTTCTTCCAGCGCTGGCTCATCTCAGGCGTTGGATTGACCAATGCTGAAGTCGGCACCATCTACTCCATCAACTCGCTGGCCACCCTGGTCATCATGTTTGTGTACGGCGTGATTCAGGATCAGCTCGGCATCAAGCGCAAGCTCGTCATCGTAGTCTCGGTAATCGCCGCCTGCGTTGGCCCATTCGTCCAATTCGTTTACGCCCCGATGATCCTCGCCGGTGGCACCACCCGCTGGATCGGCGCACTCATCGGCTCCATCGTTCTGTCTGCCGGCTTCATGTCCGGCTGCTCCCTGTTCGAGGCCGTCACCGAACGCTACTCCCGTAAATTCGGTTTCGAATATGGCCAGTCCCGTGCTTGGGGCTCCTTCGGTTACGCCATCGTGGCGCTGTGCGCCGGCTTCCTGTTCAACATCAACCCGCTGATCAACTTCTGGGTCGGCTCCGCATTCGGCCTTGGCATGCTCCTCGTGTACGCCTTCTGGGTCCCGGCCGAGCAGAAGGAAGAGCTCAAGAAGGAAACCGACCCGAACGCAGCCCCCACCAACCCGTCCCTCAAGGAAATGGTCGCCGTTCTCAAGATGCCGACCCTGTGGGTGCTCATCGTCTTCATGCTGCTGACCAACACCTTCTACACCGTGTTCGATCAGCAGATGTTCCCGACCTACTACGCCAACCTCTTCCCCACTGAAGAAATCGGCAACGCCACCTACGGCACCCTGAACGGTTTCCAGGTCTTCCTTGAGTCCGCAATGATGGGCGTGGTCCCGATCATCATGAAGAAGATCGGCGTGCGCAACTCCCTGCTGCTCGGTGCAACCG
>OGTL01001463.1_pt1 | contig 20681 bp, 26 predicted proteins | sample 1553601 | NCBI WGS metagenome assembly OGTL01 (sample SAMEA2580112, study PRJEB22360) | human gut metagenome | biome: human gut; feature: human-associated habitat; material: faeces | place: Denmark | collected 2008/2010 | reverse complement strand
TGAGCTGAGATAAGCCCCCTGCGGGGGCTTATCTCAGCTCATGGAAAATCGGGGGCGGATTTTTGCCGGAAATGGTTGCAAATGGCGGGGAAATGTGATAGAATCGTATGGTTCCAATGGAATACGGAGATGTACCCAAGTGGTTGAAGGGTCCGGATTCGAAATCGTGTCGGTCGCTTTCCGGGGTGACCTCGCAAACCCTTGATACTTCTGGCTTCTTTCGCTTTTCTACACTTTTTCAAAACTGAATATCTACGGTTTTTCTACGCTTTGTCTACGATTTCTACACTTGGTTCTCAATCAGCCGGAAACCCGCAAAGCCTTGAAAATACAGCATGGAGATGTATCGAAGTGGTCGTAACGAGGCTGACTCGAAATCGGAATCGCTTCGTGGAACGCTCCACCCGAAAAAGTCTTGATTTATGCAGGTTTTCGAGGGTTCGAAAACGAAAAAATCTTTGAGTTCTCCCCATCAGTTCTCCCCATTTTCCAAAGCGGATTGGGTGAAGATACAACTTGGAGGGTTGTCCGAGTGGTCGAAGGTGCGACTCTCGAAAAGTCGTGTGCCGCAAGGCACCTAGGGTTCGAATCCCTAACCCTCCGCCAACCTGAGAAGCCGGTTTTGCCGGCTTCTCTTTTTTATTCCCGGTTTCCTATCCCTAAGCCAGCAAGCATTGCATCTGCGGAGATAACTTTTGAACTGTACTCAAGGTGTGCGTAAATGTTTGCCGTAGTTGAGAAGTCGCTGTGCCCGAGCCATTCTTGAATCTGCTTCATCGGAACGCCGTTGGCGAGAAGCAGCGAGGCGCAGCTATGTCTCAAATCGTGATAGCGCACTCTGCGCAATCCGTGTTCCTCCAGAAGCTTCGGGAATCCGCAGGAAACATAATTAGGCTTGATGATATCTCCGATTTCATTGATACACACATAGCCCGTGTAATCTTTCACATAGGATCGCCCGCATAAACGCCGGTTTTCCTCCTGTTCTGCTTTAAGCTCCAGAAGCCGTTCCTTTACGAAAGGAACCAGTGGCAGCGTTCTCATGCTGGACTTATTTTTCGTCCGATCTTCTGCGACCGTAATACGCTTTCCATCAAGGGCAACGGTTGTAAGCGTATGCCGGATGGTGATTGTGTCGCGCTCAAAGTCGATGGCATCCCATTTCATACCGAGGGTCTCGCTGCGCCGCATCCCATAGAAAGCACCAAAGAGAATGGGGATTTCAAGTTTGGTGCCTTTGGAGATTTCAAAAAGCCTGTTCACTTCATCGGCATCGTAAAAGTTTGCCATAAAACGCTCCTTCTTTGGTCTTTCGATCTTATCGGCAGGATTACTGGAGATTAGGTCGAGCTTGACAGCATACTTCAACGCCTTGTGGATGTTTGCGTGATAATGAATAACCGAGGACGCGCTCACACGTTCCAGTTCCTTCAGGTAAAAATCCTGGATGTGTTTTGCCGACAGCTCCTGCAATGCAATCTGCCGTTCTCTGAAATACGGCACGATTACTTTTTTGACCATATTGGAGTATGAGGCGAAAGTTGTCACCGCCACGGAACTCTTTATTACCGTAAGCCATTGTTCCATGAAGTCTGCAAAAAGAACGTCTCCTGTAATCGGCACATCTTCCTGGAAACTGCGCCGCTGCTCCTGTAAGAACGCCTCGGCGCGTTTCTTGTTGCCTTTGACCGCAAGCCCTGTTGCGATCCACTTTGTTTTGCGGTTTCCGTGTGCGTCTGTGTAGTTTAGTACGGCATAAAAATAGCCCTTTTTCTCACGAAGGTGTCCTGCCACCATAATAAGATATCCTCCTCTCTTGTTGTGGGCAACACCTGCCGTTGACCTGAGAACAGTATAAATCATTCGAACTGATGCGGAAAGGATGCCGCCAATCGGATTTATTTCTCCATGCAGTCAACAGCCGATGCATAAGTAGGTAAAAAGATGTGCTTTGGGGATACGGTAGGCGCGACCTACTTTTATGCAGCAGATTTTGCCTTCTCGTATCAGTCGATACCCCGTTTTCGTGCTGACATCAAGTATCTGGCACATCTGAGCGATATCCATGACATCCGGATACTCTTTCAGCATTAGCTTGTAAGCATCACGCTGGGATAGCGTGGTAGTGGTTTCAGAGTTCATGTTTCGCACCTCCATTCCTATGCGTTGTTTTTGTATGTAAATGACCGCACGATTTCTCTTGCGGTCTGCCTTCCCTTAGAACTTCATGGGAAGGGTCGAATGCTTGCGCCTGCCGTTGTAAATGCGGTAGAACAGGTTGACGTAGCGCTTTACGCCCCGCAGCTCCTTTTCCGCCTTGCCCGCTGCGTAAATAAACTTGGGCTCGTAGGCGCGGAGGCTGTAAATGAGCCGCTCCCGGTCGTACTCGCCGTGGTACAGCTCCACGAAGTGGACGATGCCCTGAATCACCTCGGCTCGGAGGGAATCGGGATCGCCGCCCCATGCCTCCAGCAGGAGGGTCAGCGCTTCCTTATAAATCTCTGCGCCGACACGCTTGAACTCCGCAAAGGCGGTATTGATGCAGAGGATGCGCCCGACGCCTCCGCCGCGCTCAAAGCCCACATGAAATCCTACGTCCTCGGTCGCTTCGTAAAACTCGCCCGACGCCTTATCCTCGCCGCGAAGATTGGCGCGGAGCCTGGCGCTGGGGGTCAGGGCTGCGGAGTAGCCGGTCTGCATGGCAAACAGCAGGGCTTCCTCAGCCTCTGTCATACCGTAGTACACCTTGCAGAGGATCGGCAGGTCGTTGTTGCCGTTCATGTGCTTGCGCGCCACAATAGTATGTTGCCCGTCAAACACATAATAGTGACCGTCACGAAAGCTAACCTTCGGTTCGTTGGCGATACGCTCATTGAACCCGGCCACGATCTTTGCCACACGCTCGGTGTTCAGCTTGCGCTGGTATGCATCGGGAATCTCCAAATCCCGGCTGCTGACCTCCATCAGCTTGTAGAGTGTTTTCATGCTGTTCATTGTCTGTTTCTCCTTCCAATTTGAGAATGTATTGTTTTGGCTCCTGCATGATTTCAATGACCTGATCTTTGTAGTCCGGCTTTTCCAATAGACCGGGGAAGTTCGTAAAAAGCACGTCGCATGTCTCGACCATGTTCCGCGCCGTATAGCGCAGGCTTACCAGTGCCGAATCCTCCGTGACGCGCTTGGAGTCCTTCATATCCTCATAGCTTTTGTCGATAGTCGCATAAACCTCTTGCTGGCGCTTTGTGCCGCTCCGGGCAGATTCCTTATCTGCTTTGGGCTTCTTTTCCGGGATCACCCTGAGCTGTTCCGCTTTTTCCCGGCGCTCCTCCGGAGATGCGCGGGCGACAGCCGCCACATCGGTTTCTCTGGGCTTAAACTTTCCGAGCAACAGGTCATTCTTGATGCCCGGAAGCACTTCTTCAGCGGCGTCCACACCTTTTGCATACTGATCCGCTCGTTTAACATAGCTCTCACTTGTTCCTGTCTCTGAAGCAATTCGCTCTCTTGTTTTCTGTGCTGCAATCAAGTGGTCATTTTGACCACTTGATTCTGGCAGATTGCTTTTCCGATCTCCTCCATGCGTTTTTTTCTCTGCATCGTAACGCTGCCCGATCAGATATTTCTTCTGCTGGGGCGTAAGATTTCGCCGTCCGAGCTGGTTCTTGCAAATCCAGGAAAGGGCCTCGTAGCGGTTGCTGAACTGCTTTTCATGGGTACGGAATCCGATGCCCGGATGCGCCTGCGCGATGCGGTAGCGGTTGTGACCGTCCACAATCGTATCGTTCCAGACGATGAGGGGCATGAGCACCAGCCCTTCCTCCAAGATGTTTTCTTCGAGCTGCGAAAGCTCGTCATCTGTCAGCGGCGGGCATTTCGCCTCGAACTCCGGGTCGATGGTCAATACGGGATTCATCACGGGGCCTCCATTTCTTCGGGGACATACAGCCCGAGGGCTTCCTCGATGGCTTCCCCGATCTCGTCCATCTGCTGCCGGGTCATCCTGCCCAGGTACTTCCTCACGCGCCGCTTGTCGATGGTCTTGATCTGCTCCAGCAGCACCATGCCGGGAAGCTCCAGCCCGTGGATGCGCTCTGCGTAGTAATGGGTGGGCTGGGACGGCTTCTTTCCGGCCTTGGACGTGATGGGTGCGATGATCAGCGTGGGGCAGTAGTAGTTGCCGGTGTTGTTTTGCAGAACCACCACAGGGCGGGTGCCGCCCTGCTCGGAGCCTATGTAGGGGTCGAGGTTGGCCAGGTACACGTCGCCCCTGCGGTAAATCCAGTTTTCCTTCATGCGGTATCTCCGTTCCTTTCTTTCGTTTCTTTCGATATTCCTCAAAGCGAGAAAGCAGGTCATGTCCGGATATCTCTCGCTGTTGTATCTGTCCTGTGCGTTCATATTGCGTCTCCTTGTCTTTTGTCGTTTTGGTTTTTCGGGTATATACGCTCTCTATTTGTCCTCGACGCCCCGAGAGCAGGGAGAGCATCAGACGGCGGTGTGCTGCACCGCTCCATAGGAATCGAACCTCCCCGCCTTCCTTGTGGCCGGGCCGCGAATTACGGAAGTATCATTGTCCCCAACACCTGTCGTCGCCTCCACCGGGAGCAGCCCGGCTTTTATCGTGTAAGTTGTATCGCTCGCTCATGTGGGTACCCGTCAAAGTCAGGGACTTTGATGGGAGAGGAGGAGCAGCGCAGTGATTGAGCTTTCATGCTTTGCATGGAAGCGAAGGATACGCAGCTCGCTCCGACGAGGTCGTGGCGCACTCACGAAAGCGGCTCAGGGGTTCAGCCCATAGCGTTGGGAATGTGCCTGATGCCTGGATATTCAGTTTTCAAGGTTCATTGAGCGGTAAGGCTCTGAGAAAACAAATCTGCCTCGCCTCCTGCGGAGAAAATCCTCTCACTATACGTTGGGGAATGCTTTCGGATTTTTGGACATTTTTATTTTCCCTCTCACCTTTCAATGGACATTTTTCCGCCCGTTGTCAGGTATCGCACCGAATATATTTTTGCTGCGGAAGGCAGAGGGGCGGCAGGGCAGAAGCGTTGTCCTCTCACCTTTCAATGGACATTTTTTTGAGAAATCTTAACCACCGGGAAAAATATATTTTTGCTGCGGAAGCGAGAGGAACAACGGCGGTGTAAGCCGTAACAGCAGGGTTTGGGGAAGGCACTCCCCAACAAGATTCCGATGGGACAGAATGAGCGAACAGCGAATTATGGCACCTCGGTAGAATCTTGCTCTGTGACTTCCGCATACTGCCTCTTTCAGTTTCTTTCGTCAGCAGTACGTTCAGCAGAATGGGAAAATGGCGGTTTTGCAAAACTTTTCCCTTCCGCTAATACAACAGTTACAAACCCTCCGCGTGCTCGCTTTTGCGGAAACTTTTTCATTTTCCCTTTCGCCACTACTACGGTGAAAGGACCTGCTTTTTCCAAATCGGGCAACAAAAAAAGCAGCAAATCTTTTCAGACTTACTGCTTCTGTTGCCGCTGTGATGGGCGGTTGTTATTTAGTTTTGGCACAATGTAAAGTGACGGCTTGAAACCTCGTATAGAACTATATCATCGTGTTTTTAGAACCATTGCAATTATTAAGGTCATAACAGAACAGAGCATGAAAACAATAAACCGCTTCGGGTTTTGGGAAATCAAGACATTTGGGTTATCTCGATCATACTGAATATCCACCGGATCACCTACGTTGCTTGACATCGGCACTACGATCCGATTTTGGGAAGTTATCATGCGCCCGTCCACACTGTACATGACTAATGCCCACTTGGAATTATATACTTTCATGGTTTCCGCGGCGAGCGTGGATACATCAACGATTCTGCCCGTGGTTTTGCATATCCGATTTCTTTTTTTTAGAAGTATAATGCCCTCTTTGCAGCCTAACAAGAATAATGCGAGTGCTGCAAACAGAAACAGCAGAACAACACTTCCCATTGTTTCACCTCCTGCTTATGGTATCGGCGGGTATCTCACAACTCCTTTTTCGCAAATATGCGAATGGACACGATCATGGATATGAGGAAAATACCCACGCCGGCAATACCAAGAATGATGGGTACAAGTGTACCTGATGTATTCTGCATGAACGACAGAATCAGCGTTATATCGGAGCGGAATACCTTAATCGTAAGGATCGGCCCCAGAGACACGAGCAATATTGCCGCGGTGAACACAAGACGAGCCTTTGTTATTCCATACTTTATTGCAACAGGGGTATATACTCCATAGAGGATTGTTCCTACCAAAAAGCCAACCAATGCTTCCGCGATATTCAGAAAATCAAGTCTCGGATAAACGGCGGCTATTATCGAATAAACAGCGACGCACACTCCGTAGGAAATCAGATAGCAGATGTATTTTGCGATAACATAGCTTTTTCGGGGATAGGGGGCTGCGCAAAGCAGCGCCGTTGCTTTCTGGCTTTTTTCTTCTTCTGTCGCAACCGCCTGCATGAATGACAGCTCCATCAAAATCACCATATAGAGAAAAATGAACATCCCTATACCTTGTATTTGCGCCGTATTCCTCATAAGGATTATCGCAAGCAGGGGGACAAGGATACTGATTCCTAAAAAGCCCACAATAGACTTTTTTACCAGCAAAAAGTCTTTTTTTACAAGGTTAGCGATCATTGTTGTCACCTCCAATGTACGCGAGCATAATATCTTCGATGGATGCCTTTTCAAGCAACACATCCGGCATTTCCTTTTTCACTTCCGCAGCCTGGTCTGTGATCCCAGTGAAACCGAAAGACGAAACTTTCAGGCTCCGTATGAGCTTTTTATTTTGATCGTTTAGCAATGCGGCATTTCCTTTGACAACACGGAAAGTGTCAAGAAGATCATCCTTGCTTTGCTGAAAAACGATCTTGCCCCCGTCAATGAGAACGAGCATATCCGCGATCTTGTCCAGATCAGAGGTGATATGCGTCGAGAAAAAAACTCCCTTGCCGCCGTTTTCCATGTAGTCCATGACGATCCCCAAAAACTGACTTCTCACAAGCGGGTCAAGCCCGCTTGTCGGCTCGTCCATGATAAGAAGCTCGGCCTGATGAGAGAGCGCCAGCACAAGGGCAAATTTCATTCTCATACCTTTGGAAAGCGTTGATATTTTCTGTTTTGGGTTAAGCTCGAACTTTTCCATATATGACCGATAATCGGCGTCGCTCCATTTGGAATAGGCAGGCGCAATGATGCTTTTCATGTCCTGCATGGACAGCTCGTTATAGAAATAGCTGCCGTCCATGACAATGCCGATGCGATCCTTGATCTCCTGTTCGTGCTTCACCGTGTCCAATCCGAAGATTTTTATTGTCCCGGCGTCTCTGTGTGCAAGGTTGAGAATAGAGCGTATTGTCGTAGTTTTCCCCGCGCCGTTGGCTCCAATAAAGCCGAGGACACATCCCTCCGGCAGCGAAAAGGAAATGTTGTCAAGGAAAAACGCCGGATACCTTTTCACAAGGCCATTTACTTCAAGGATACTATCCATCTTTAATCCTCCTCGTATAGAATATCCAACATTGCATACAGATCATCTTTTGCAATGTCAAACAGTTTTGCATTATGAACAGCCTTTTGTAAATCCTGTTCAATGATGCGGCGTTTTGAATCTCTGAGCAGTTCCAGATTGCCCATAGAAACGAAGGTGCCTCTGCCCGCCTGACTGACGGCAAAGCCTTCTTTCTCCAATTCCTCATAGACACGGCGGACTGTCAGGACGCTTACCTGAACATCGTTTGCGAAACTCCGAATGGAAGGTAAAAGCTCCCCGTCCTCTAACTCGCCTTTTAGGATAGCGTCCTTGATTTGCTCCTTAATCTGAACATACAAAGGAACATCAGAAGAATTGGAAACTACCACATTCATTTTCTGCCGCCTCCTAACTGTGTATATTAAACAAGCACAGTATACACTAACATCACAAGCTTGTCAAGCCTTAGAGGGTAAAACTTGATTTATCACGAAATAGCGAGGCTTTCTGCCTATCGTTTTGTTGCTTGCTTCTTTATCATACACAAGCATTAGCGCCGGGGTTGTCGTTTCCGTAGCCTTCCAGCAGGTTGATGGCTCCCCAGATGCCGAGACCTGCGCCAAGGGCAATTACCAAAGTTTGAAGAACGTCGACAGCAGAGTTGAAAAATTCCATATTTGTGTTGCCGGAATCATTGGGTGTTGGTTGTGTTGAAATCTCGCGGATACAGCAGGAGCCGGAGCGAAAGCTGCGATGCAGCCCCGATTCCGGCTTCTCCTTTCAATATTTTGTTCATGGATTCGTTCCGACCCTGCAAGCGAGGAAGCGTCTTTTCTCATCCGTATCTATATGAAAAGCCGCCGCATGAGGGCGGCGGGCTTGTGCGCTCAGACGCGGCCCGCGTCGAACACCTCGTAGACCTCATCCGCTTTCGGCACCAGCCTTGTGGAGAGGTATTTCTCGATATCGAAGGCGTTCCTTGGGTTCGCGTCCGACAGATACTTATAATTGGGGTGCTTGGTGATATCGTACTTATCCGAGAGGAAGGGGCGCACGCCCCGAAGCTGCAAGATGCACTTGCCGCCGTCCAGCACCGCCAGCTCATCTATCGTGGCAAGGTCTTTGCCCAGCTTCTGATAGTTCAGACTGTGGGAAACCTCCCGTCCACGGCTCTCACCGGTATTGAAGGTGTCGATGGTCTCTTTCCCCAGTGCCTGATTCAGCTCCTTCAGCGTACCGGGTTCCTTGCCGCCTAAGAAGATGGAGCTGTCGCAGTTGCCGATAATGGTGTCGGCGTTGTCCTTGTACAGCGCCTTTAGCTGGCTTTGAGCTTGCAGCACCAGACAGGCGGAAATCTCGCGGCTGCGGATGGTAGCCATGAGCTTTTCCAGGTTCGGTATCTGCCCGATGTTGGCGCACTCGTCGATGAGGCAGCGCACATGAATGGGGAGCCTGCCGCCGTACACGTCGTCGGCCTTTTCGCACAGCAGGTTGAATAACTGGCTGTAAATCATGGAAATGAGGAAATTGAAGGTGCTGTCGGTGTCGCTCATGATGAGAAACAGCGCCGTTTTCCGGTCGCCCAGGGTATCCAGCTCCAGCTCGTCGTACATGGTGATCTCCCGCAGCTCCTGGATATCGAAGGGCGCAAGGCGCGCACCGCAGGAAATATTGATCGACTTGGCTGTTTTGCCCGCCGCTAATTTGTATTTTTTATATTGCCGCACGGCGAAGTGATTCGGCTCCCGCTGCGCCAGCTCCTTGAAGGCCAGATCCACGTTGTTCTCAAAGGTCTCGTCGTCCTCGCGCACCTCCATGGCGTTGATGAACTCGATGAGCGTGGCGAAGTTCTGTTCCTCCTCGGGGGCTTCGTAGTGGATATAGCCGATGAGCGCCGTGTAGAGCAGCGTCTCGGCCTTCTGCCAGAAGTCGTCCCCGGATTTCCCGTCCCCCTTGGTGTTGGCGATGAGGGTCGTGACCAGCTTCAAAATATCCTTCTCGCTGTGGATATACGCAAAGGGGTTGTAATGGTGGGACTTCTTGAAGTTGATGGAATTGAATATCTTCACCTTGTAGCCATTACGGAGCATGAGCTTTCCGCACTCCACAGCGATGCTGCCCTTCGGGTCGGTGACAACGTATGAACTGTGTAATTGCATGAGGTTTGGCTTAATGAAAAACCGCGTCTTGCCGCTGCCGGAGCCGCCCACCACCAGCACGTTTTTGTTCCGCGCCGTCTTGGGGTCTTTGGGACGGTTGGACATCATGAGCCGCTCAGTCTGGGTGAGAATGACGTTGTTCTCAAACTTCGGATCGACGTAAGGGGCGATATCCTCGGGCTTGCCCCAACGGGCAGAGCCGTATTCCAGATTCTTGCGGAATTTCTTGGCGTTTTTGCCCTTGACGTACACGATAAGACGAATGAGCAGAGCGGCTGCAACGCCCACGCACAGGTCAATGGGGTGAAAACTGGGCAGCGCCGATTGGAACGCGGCGGCGAAGCCCTCCATGAGGTGCAGCGCCTTCCCCGAAAAGTCCGTGCCGGGGGCAAGCCTCCACGCCTGCCCCAGCTTGGTGGCAAAGAGGGCGATAAAGACATACGGGATATTGGGCAGCAGGAACTTCTTGATATTCAGAGGTTTCTTCATATCGTGATGCCCCTGTTCTGGTTTCGGGATTTACCCGGCGTAATAGCCTGAACCTTCGCCTTGAGTGCTTGCAGATGCGCCAGCACGGAGGGACGGTTCTGCGCTTTGGCGGCGCGTTTAAGCTCATATGCCGTGTATTCCTTGAACGCCGCCGTCAGTGCATCCGCGTCCCTCGCCTTAAAGAACACAAAGTATTTCGGCGGTGAAACGCTGCGGTCTTTCTTAACGGCAAAATCCACGCCGTATTTCCGGGCTATGCGCTCAAAGCCTTTGATATTGCTGTTGGTGATCTCAATGTTGGATACACCCTGATTCTGCCCTATGAGCTGCCTCACCGTCTGCTTGCCGCTGGGCTTTTCAGGCGCGGCACGCGCCTTTTCTATGGCTTTGCTCTTCTTTTCGGAAAGATATTTATCCATCCCGGCCTTCAGCTCCCGTGCGGTCAGCTTGACGGCGGAAATGATTAGAGTGACAGTTCTGTTTTCAATTTCTTCCTGCATGAGTTTTCCCTCCTTCCGTTCGCAGTGGGATTGATGTTGTCATCGCTCTGTCACCGGAGCGGTCTTGCCCTTGGGGGCAGTCTTTTGAGGCTCGGTAGGGATCGCCATGATCTTGCTGCCCATCTTCAAAAAGGCTTCCGGCTGACGGAACTTTTCCTCGTATTTCTGTTGCAGCTCCTTCGGCAGAGACGCAAAGTTCTCATCCCCCAGACCGCAGATGAAAAACTTACCGGCCACAATATCGTAGATATCGCCGTCCCCGTCCCGCAGGGCGCGGTTCAGGGGCTTGCCCTCCAGCTTGGCTTCCTCCCCGCAGATCAGCGCCACGGGGTCGTCATATGGGTAAATCGCTTCGATATAGCCGTCCACCGCCTTCTGCAAGGAAGCGAGGTCTGAGCCGATGCGCTCCACGCGCGGGTACTGTCCCGGCTCCACCATGAGCACCTCGATGGTGTTGTCCGGCGCTCTTTTGGCGGAGATTTCCTTGCCGTCATTGCTCTCAAACTCCACCTCCACGAAATTGTCAGCATCCAGAATATGATCCCCGGCGTGCCACTGGTCGCTTACCATCTGTTGGGCTTCCTCTTTGGAAGAAGCCTCCACGGACACGGTGAGCTTCAGTGTTTCGGTGATGGTCACGTCAAATTCCTTCATGCGCGCCGCCTCCCTCGTCAATTTCAGCCGGAAGAAAGGGAAAGAGCAGCTCCGCCACTGCCTTGACCACAGCTTCCGCTTCCGCAATGGACAGCTCGGTTTCTTCGCTGTCATCCTCCGTATCGGGTGCATCTTCATATGGGGCTTCGGGGCTTTTCTCAAGGTCGTCGTCATATACGCCGCGTTCGTCGCAGCAGTCGCAATGGATGTGTACGTCGCCGTAGATGTTGATGGTTACGTTCATGGATAAACCTGCCTTTCTCAGCGCTCGTTTTGGCGCTGCTGTTTTTTCTGCCACTGCTCCAGCAGCTTGATGATGGTCTGCTGCATTTGCAGGGGCGTGTAGCTTCGGGGGAAATATTTGCGGAGGGTATCGCTGCTCAGCGTGATGCGCTCCTGTTCCTCCTTCTTTTCCTCGGACATGATGGAGCGCATGGCCTCCTTCGTGCATTTTCCCTCCCGGCTGAGCTTCTTGAGCCGCTGCGCCTGGGAAAGCGAGGGCGTGTTCTGGGAATAGTCCATTGCGTCCAGAAACTGCTTCTGCTCGTCATGGGTGAGGTATGACAGCTCCACGGCGGGGCTGAATGCGATCTCCTTGCTGTCCACCTTTTTCTGCACCTCCGGCAGAAGCTCGGTGAGACGGATATAGCGGCGAATCTGTGCTGCGCTGTCGGGGCTGTTTTCAGCCACAAGTTCGCGCGAGGTCTTTCCCGGCAACTTCTGTCCAACTTGAACAGAAGTTGATTTTCCCTCCAAATCCACCCGCTTTCCCTGATGCTTCAACGCTTCCAGCTTCATTTTGTACGCCTGCGCCCGCTCCATGGGGCTGATGGTTTCCCGCTGCAAATTGCTGTCCACCATGAGGATCACCGCCTCGTCGTCGTCAAGATTGCGGACGATGGCCGGTATGGTTTTCAGCCCCGCAAGGTCTGCGGCATGGAGCCGCCTGTGTCCGGCTACCATCTCGTATCCGCCCTCCGGTGCGGGGCGGATGATGGCGGGGTTGAGAACGCCCACCTGCATGATGCTGTCGATGGTCTGCTGCATGAGCTCGTCGTCCGTCACCTTGAAGGGGTGGTTCTTGAAGGGACGAATCTCTGAAAGCGGTATCTGCTGTACCTGTTCGTTGGGTTTCTGTTTCGGCACGGTCGCATCACCTCCTGAAAATGCCAAAGCCGCAGGCAATAACCTGCGGCTCAGATGAAGCCCTCCGACATATCGTGACTGACAAGGCTTCGGTAATAGTTCCCGATGGTCAGAGGGGCGTTATACAGCGTGGCTAAAAGATACTGGCGCATATTGCGGATGCGGGTGGTGTTTTCCTTCAGCCCGCCCACCACAAAGCGGATGTGCTCGCTGTTCAGCTTCAAAAACTGGCTCCTGACCACCTCGGCGGGCTTATCGTCGCCGGAAATGCGGACGGAGCTTTTCGTCGTACAGACCACATCCACCAGCAGCTCCAGGATTTCTTCCAGCGTGTCCTGCTCGTATGGATAGTCTGTCAGGAGTGCGTCGTAGGCGATGTTCTCCGCGATAAGCTCTCTGTACCGCTCTCTCAGAGCCGCTTCGTTTCCTTTCGCTTCCCGACCGTGATCCCTCCTGAACGAAGTGAAGGGAAAGGAATCAGTATCACTAAAATCAGTATCATTATTCTCAGTATTATTAGATCGTGATTTTAACGATTCTTGATCCGTGATTTTCACTGCTCCTGAATCGTGATTTTCACGGTTCTGGAATCGTGATTCCGGGGATGGCGCGGTGCTGCCCGATGCGTTATCCACATCCTTATCCACAAAGTTCTTGACGTAGATGAGGTTGGGCTTGCCCAGCCCTTGCCGCTTGCGCTCGATAAGGCGGCATTTGCTCTCCAGCTCATGCAGCAGCTTTCCGGCCTTCTGGTCGGCGCAGCCCAGGGCGGTCATGACCTCCTCGATGGTGAAGATGATATACACACGCCCCGCCCGATCCAGCCAGCCGTTCTTGCAGCTCAGGCTCATGCGGTCAAGGAGCAGACCGTAGAGCACCTTGGCTTCTGCGGAAACGCTTCTGAACCGTTCCTCCGTGAACAGCACCTTGGGGATGCGGTAGAAGGAGAACTGTTCCGCTTCCGCGCCGTAGAAATAGTCATACATGGCTTCTGTCACGCTCCTTTGGAAGCCCTGCGGCGCGCATGACCTCTTTGGTACACCATCCGATGCAGGGGGCAGCCTTTCCGTAGGGACAGCCCTCGCACTCCGAAACGGGAGCGGCATTGTCCGCATTTGCTTCGTAAACTTGTTCTATGCCGTTCCGTCTTGCGGGCTTCTGCGGGACGGGACAGCAGCAGCCGTCCGGGTAGACGCAGCCCTTTAGCTTCCCTTTCCGGTACAGGCAGTACCGGCAGTCATATACGTTGTAGCCCCACGACTTCCCATATGCTTTCACAATAACACCTCCTTCGCCCGCATCTGGGCATAAAAATAGCGCGCCTGCCGACCCAAGCGCCACTTTGGGTAACAGACGCGCTATGTACTATTTGCGCTTATTTATGTGATAAGGCTCAAAAACGCCGTATTTTCAGCACTTTTTGAGCCTTAATGTTTTTTAGTCCTATTATTACAGCCTCGTCCGCATAGATGTCGACCATGCGCCATTCGGCCTTGCTTGAGATCAGTTCCGTGTAGTAGCGGTTTTGGGCCGCAAAGGAATTGAGTTGATCCTCGGAGTCTGAGCTGACACGAGTATAGGCTGCGACCCGCAGCCGCACATTTTGAGGCCGCTCCGCAGGCTCGATCTTTATAACACGGGACTGTTTTTCTGCAAGTGCCGTCGCTCCGTCTACCAGCCGCTTTTCATCCATATCCGCTCACCTCCTTTTTGCAACACAAACACTACCACAACTGCATCCAAATAGCTACTGAAAGATGAAGAAAATCAGAGAAAAAACATGACTTCAACACCGTTGTCCGCAGCAATCCGTGCGGCGATTTTTCTCAGTTCTTTTTCAGTGAAAATACCGCATTCCCGGAGCTTTCTGAGCAGGATGACGATCCCATAGTAATTGATGTTGGGGTTCATAGATGTTCTCCTTTCCGCATTTGACTATCTCTGCGGCACAAGCATGGGAACCGTTCAAGGAAGGGAAAGGCAGGAGAGAATAGCGGGGCCATTGGGCAAAGGAAAGCGAATATAAAAATACTGGAGAGGTGGACAGCTCCCATGCTTCTGCCGCAAGAGTGTGGTCGCTCCGGCAACGGAAGCAAATGCTCCCATCACCGGAGCGGCCAGAACTTTACGGTTTTGTTTGCCTGTATTCGACACTACTTCCCCAGGCGGGGCGGCAACTTGAACTGTGCGGGCGCACATCACGGGACTCTCACCCCTCCGAGGAACTCTCGAAGCTGCGTACAGGAGTATCATTATGGGCTGACGGGATCATGGCGGGGGCAGCTTGCCAGGGCTGCCTTGGCCTGAGTGGGTACCGCTCTGCACCTTGCTTGGCCGTTCTTTGATGCGAAGATGCTCCGCACAGGTGGTCTTGGCGCACTCGACCTAACGCTGGCTCCGTCGGCTAATGTATTCAAGTTACCGGATATGACCGCCTGGGCGGTATTTTTCAAGGAACAAAGCCGCTGATTTATCAGCAGCGGAGTGAGGTTCAAAGCCCTCTCACTCTATTAGCCGCTGAAAACACCGTTTGCACCAAACTTTTTTATCATCTCAGCATCTTTTTCAATTTCTGCAAGATACGAATCTTTCGATTATGGAGCGTCATTCGATGGACACCCATCATTTCTTCCAGCTCACGCTCGGAGCGCTCGTCGAAAAACAGCGCATAAATCAGGAATCTTTCTTCTTCGCTCAACTGATCCAGTGCGGCCCGTAAACGGCATAAATCATCTATTCTGATTACGGCATCCTCGACGCCTTCAGCATCGTCCGCAAACTGGCACTTCGAGCCGCTCCAGAGAATCCTCTTTGCTGGGAACATAACTCTCCGCACCATTCTCGGCATTTTTTCTGCGCTGTTCGCTTTTCAGATCCACCTCCATGTATTTCATCTTGCGGTCGCTTTTCTTCAAGACTTCCAACACATCCGGACGCTCTTTTAAGCAGGGATATATCTTCAAATAATCGACCCGATATGGGTCATTGTGATATGACATTTTCTGTCCTCCGTTTCATCATTTTGAAAATTCCAAAAACGATAAAGCGGAGGGCCTCGGCATCTCTCGCAGGCAGGAAGCCAGAAAAACAAAACGCTCATTCAGTTCCTTTCTGGAACCAAATGAGCGAAAAAAGCCGCTTGATCTGCCTTCACCACCATGGCCGCATTGATTCGTCTCACTCTCTTTGAGAGCAAGGACTGCAAATCAAGCGACACATGGGAAGGTCACGCATCAAGCGGCTCCGGGGTACAAACTTGGATATTCAATTTTTAGTTGTCACGGGTAAGGCGTTTATTACACGCCGTTACATCTCAGAATCTGTTAAGTCGAAATGCCACCGGCGGGAAAAACACCTGTTCTCCGCAATGGGGACATTTCACATAAACTGCACCGTGATTTCCTTTACACAGGATCTCCAATTTGTTCTGGCAATACGGGCACATTCTCGCCATTGTAATATGGCTGGAATACTGCTTTTTCAATTCCTGCTGTTCTGTCTGAATACAGGAATAGCGTTGTGGATCAAGTTCCCTTGCATTGATTTTTGCCATACTTTCTCCCTGCCATATCAGGCGATCTCATTTTTCTCCGGAAATATATCTACCAGTGCATACGGGTCATACAAATCATTTCTCCCTACCAAACCGAGTTGGGATAATCTTATAGTCAGTGCGGTTTTGGACACACCGAGCCGCTTTGCGGCCTCCGAAAAACGCTCATAGTCTTTGCGTGCGTATATGCGATTCAGCACGCTGATACCATCTTTCAGGCCAACATTTGCCATATGGCGATATACCAGTTCCTTTGGCAAGAGGAGAAATGAAGTCAGCACATTGGTCTGCCACTCCTCCCAATCAAGAACAGGGTATTGCGTATGTTCATCTGTCATGCGAAATACGCAGCGAGGAGTTTGCGCCTCATATTCTTCCGGATACAGCATCCAAAACAGTTGATGCGCTGCTTCGTGCATCATAGTAAAGTTCAAACGGCCAATCTGATTTTCTGCCACAAGGCTCTGATCAATGAAGGCCGTTTTCCCGTCTAATTCATAGTCGAGCTTTGTGCCATCCCTTTGAGGGATCGTTATGATCACCCCCGAAGTTGCCGTAAGGCCGATGGCATCATGTGCTTCACTGATATCTGCAAAGGTAAATTGCAGGCCACACATCTTCTCTGCAAAATCTGCCGGATCAATATGATCGACCTTTTGAGGGACTTTTTTTAGGTAATCACGAAGCAATCTACGGGAAATGTGTTCGATGTCTTTCCGTGAAAGCCAGAGCATCTACATGCGCCCCTTTCTATTCCAACGCGTCCACAAATTAGAACATCTGTTCGCTTCTTGTTAAGGAGTATAGCACGCCCGCTAATCTATGTCAAGTGAAATAAATCGCTCGTATTTTGTACAAAAAATAATCGCCATTTCCTTTGCATTATCATTACACCAGCTGTTGGTGAGTGGAGGTATTGATTTGGCATTTTTAATAATGATAGTTCAAGAGTTTTCACAAAATCAACAAAAATTTCGACTTGATATTGCCAAAGGAGAATATAGCGTATAAAATAATTGGCAGAAATGGAAAAATATAGCCGAATCGCGGGATATCACTATAATCAAAAATTTTGAAGAGAGAATGGTTGTTTGATGTGATCAGATAAAGTAGTACGCTCCTGCTTTAATCAACATCTTCTGAGCGAACCTGAAAATGGCAAAGCGTATGGACAACTCGATTTGGTTCAAAAGGAAGCAGAGGCGTTTTGCGATGTCGCTGTAAATCCGATAGTGACTTATTCCGGAGAGGTCACTGGCGGGGAAACGATTGCCCTGAGTGCCGATGTATACAACAATGGGTCGGTAGATGTTTCAGCCTTTGATATCGAAATCGTTGATCCGCAAGGAAATGTTGTTGACAGTCGTACATTAAACGAAACTCTGGATATCGGTGGAAGCGCCAGTTTGGAAATACCATTTACACTTCCGCAGACAATTTCTCGGACAAACTATGCCATAAGAATAACACCACATGGAAATACAGATGTTCGGCCAACAGATAATGAGGCTTCTTTTGAAATTGGATTGGCTGACATTGCGATTGAAAATGTACAGGAGTCAATAACTGATACTGGACGACAGCTGCAAATCACAGTAGCTAATAAAGGCTATGAAAAAATTGATGCGGCAAAGCTGGTGGTTTATTCTGACAGCGTCCAAGGAGAGGTACTGGCCGATATTAATATTGCAGCCCTTGATGCCGGAGAAGAAATCGTTTTGAGTTACGACATAGCCGAAACGAGCCTGGGATCTGATCCGCTTCAGCCCAATCTATATCATTTGGTAGTAGAAACGGATGCGGACGAGGCCAATTATGGCAATAATGAAAAAGATGTATCTGTCCATGCGAAATGCGTAATTTCTCTGAGTTCCGGAAATGGTGGTACAGTGCGAGGAACAGGCAGCTATAGTTATGGTTCTACAGTAACTATTTCTGCAATTCCCAATGAGGGCTATATGTTTGAAGGTTGGTATGAAGATGGAAGGTGCCTCTATAATATTTCTGATGAGTACACCTTCACTGCCTTCACGAACCGCACAATAGAAGCAAAGTTTGTCCCTAATGATTTGACGATTTCTAATGTTGAAGTAATTGGAGACATGGAGCCCGAGACGGCATTGGTTTTCTCAGCTAAGGCGGAGGGTGGTTACCAGCCGTATGTATGGGAGTATGCTATTTACAAAGGTGATACTCTGTACTATAATCTAAGCGATTCAACATTCGACTATCTTGAGTGGTCGCCAACAGAGGCAGGAGACTACACCATTGTTGTCTGGGTTACAGATAAAACTGGGTTTAAGGCAACATATTCGAAACAGTTTTCCATTATTTGAATCGGCTGCAGGGAAGTGGCATCAGCCACTTCCCTGTGATATAACAAATCACTATGGGTATAATTTCATGGAGAAAACAGATGGAACAAAGAAACTGGAAGTATAAAATCAACGGTGGATGGCCTACGCTCATCATGGCTTCGGTCATGCTGGCAATCTTTGGCGGGATCACGGTTAGGCTCTACACCACACGGAATGGTGCCTTCATCGGCGGCCTGATTGTGACGGTCTGCATGGCGATTGGCTTCATTTTATCCGTATGCAGCGTTCTATTTTTTAAGGTGTTCGTGGATAAGGACGGCTTTTTTTGTCAAACCGCACCGGGCAACGGGCGGTACTATCGCTACAGCGAGATCCGCAATATGTGGCTCAGTTCCGGCAGGGAGACAAACGCACGCCAGCCGACCTACTGCAACTTTGAAACGGTAGAAGGAAAGCGGATGAGATTCCTCGTACTTGGCTCCCAAATCGATGCAGTTGATTATATGATCGAGCGGGTCGAGTCTATGGGGAACAAAAGCGGGGAAGATGATCTTGACTGGGAGATCGTTATAACGGGCAAGAAGGAGGCCGGGTTTGTGGTAATTCCCACGATTCTCTCCTTGATTATGCTTGCCGTAATGGTGATGTTGTTTTTGGCGTGGAATCTGCCGCCGATAGTCATTGCAGTTCCCGTTATTCTTGAGCTGATGTCACTGTCACAGATTCTTTCTCTTGGGTTGTTTTACAAAGTAATCATTCAGAAGGACGGTTTTTATTGCCGCACCAATCCCTTCGACGGGCGGTACTACCGCTACAGCGACATTCTGGACTGGCGTCTTGTCGAGTCGCAGCGGAAGATCGGCTCCCGGTACAACAGAGGAAGAATCCGCAAAATGTACTACTTTTACGACCTGAAATTCATCGACCGTGCGCACCAGACACACCGGCTCCCTTATAACAAATCACTGTACGAGGGAGAGATTGGCGAGTTGGTCGCCAGAATTGAGAGGACACATGACAATGAAGCATAACTCCCCCCGATTGACAGATGGCATTTCCCGGTTTTTGATAACCGTTATGGGAATTGTCATGATGATTGCCGGTATCCGTCTGCTCATTATGGGGGTGGATAACTTTATCCAGCCAATCCGCCATGCCGGATGGGTAACCACCAGCGCAAATGTTACCGACATATCTGAAACGGTCATAAAGAACAATTTTTTTAGAAACAAGCGGACAAGAATCCACTATATGTGGACTTATGAGTATGTGGTGGACGGTACGCACTATACAGGCGAGTTTGGCCCCTTGGCGAACTCAGTCACGGTGGGTAAGTCCATCCAGATCAAATTTGACCCGGATGCACCGGAAAACTCGACCGGCTTTATAGAACCGAGCTTCAGCGACATTGTTCTCGCTGTGATTGGATTGGTTGTCGCTGTGCTCGGGTTCTTCATATCGGGCATCCGCCCCCTGATCCGCAGGCTGACCGGGAGGGATCGATTCGATGAGGAGGAAAAACTGCCGCCGGAAGAGAAATACGACCTGTCCGCTGAGGACGCCCCGCATACGAGAGAAAAGTGAGGGTAGGCAATACCCCCCCGAGTTCTTTTCCCGATACTTGCATTTGTGCTTTTCGGGGTGCTCATCATGCTTCTCCAGGGCGGAAGATTCTGATCATAGGAGCTATTGTTTGTTCTTTCTCTGTCTTAATACCTCCGATAGAGTGAGTCTTTCTGGATGCGCCATGATGACGCTACCCTCGTGACAACTCGAGAGCGCACCTTCCCCTTGGTGGGAGGTGCGCTCTGTCTGCGTTCATTTGATGCGATACAGGCTGCTGGTCAAACTGCCATTAGGCCTGCGGCGGATAATGTACAATAACTTGCGCAAATTGAAAAGAGCATAAAAAAAGACATAGCTTGCAGGCTCTGGTAGAATGAAGTTACCACACAAACATTCGAAAGGAGACAGCAAACTATGTCCGAGAAAATTGTACAGCTGAATGAGGAAATTATCAAGGGCAGCTCAAAGAATTAGTTCGAGAAAGCGTAGCCGGGTGGAGGACATCACCGAGGCGTTGTGGGGCAGCAAGGTCTCGCCCGCTACCATCAGTGAGCTGAACAAGAAAGCCTACGTTCACATTGAGGACTGGCGCAACCGCCCCTTGCAGGGCGGCCACTATCCATACGTCTACGTGGACGGCATCTACCTGCGCCGCAACTGGGGCGGAGAGTACGAAAATGTTGCTGTTTTGGTGGCGATCGCCGTGAATGAGGACGGTTTTCGCGAGGTTTTGGGTGCCGCTGAGGGCATGAAAGAGGACAAGGCCAGCTGGGTCAGCTTCTTCCAGTGGCTCCGCGGGCGGGGCC
>OGTL01001450.1_pt1 | contig 20844 bp, 16 predicted proteins | sample 1553601 | NCBI WGS metagenome assembly OGTL01 (sample SAMEA2580112, study PRJEB22360) | human gut metagenome | biome: human gut; feature: human-associated habitat; material: faeces | place: Denmark | collected 2008/2010 | reverse complement strand
TATCGTCATCGCTATGAAATAAAAGTGCAGGTGGGGTCTTAGCAGTAACATGTTGTTCGTTCGAGTATTGTGCAATAGCTTCGGCAGAAGGATTCTTACCCAACAGAGCTTCACGAGAACCGCGATGTGTCAACCCGGCAGTCATGGAGATCACTGGATAAAAAAGAATCTGAAAATCAGGCCGAGAACTATATTGCTCCAAACGGTCGGTAGTTCCGCTCTTTCCACTATCGAAATGCGTCGACACGGTAGAGGCCAAATGCCCGCCTGCAGAAAATCCGGCAATTCCAACTTTCGCCGGATCGATACCCCATTCCTCACTACGGCTCCTTATCCACTTCATCGCACGCAAAGCATCGGTCATCGGTATACGATCATGTTGGTTAGGCATCCGATATTTCAATACGATACCTGTAATCCCCTGCTTCACCAGCCACTGCGCAAATTCTTCACCTTCATATCCCATAGCCAGATAAGTATAACCACCTCCCGGACAAATCAAAACAGCCTTGCCCGTATTTTTAGCAGGATCAGGATGAAAAACCAACAGTTCTGCTGTACTATTGTTCGAAATTCCGCCCTGATCATCTACCGTACGGTCCACTTTAATGCCATTATTCTCTTTTACTCCCTGGGGCCATAAAGGAAATACTTCCGGTGTCTGAGCTCCGGCAAGCATAGCACATCCCAAAACAAAACTCAGCAACAAGAACTTCAATCGTTTCATTTTCACAGCTTTAAACATTCTTATTCTACAATTTATAAGGCGAATAAATATAAACATTTTTTATTTTATCCGGTTTTATTTCAGAATCTTCTTTAATTTTTTTTACTTTGTAAAAAAAGAAATCATGTGGCAAAACATAATTTTTGTAGGCCTGGGTTCTATCGTCGGAGGGGTTTCACGTTATTTTATCTCTGAGTGGAGCCGGCACCTATTTCCCTCAAGCTTCCCTTGGGGAACTTTTATTGTAAATATCGCCGGTTGTTTCTTACTCGGTTTGTTAAGTGGCTTTTTCACTTCCCATCCTGCTCCGGTCTATCGTCTCTTTTTTACCGTAGGATTCTGTGGTAGTTTTACTACCTTTTCCACCTTCTCATTCGAAAATCTGCAATTACTAAGCAATAAGGCATATGGTTTATTTTCATTAAATATCGGACTGAGCCTCATTTTAGGCATACTTTTTGCCGGGCTGGGATATTTGATGACCAATAAGTGAAAAAAGACAGTAAAACATGGATTTCAGTATTATAGACCCACATACGAACGCAGTTTTTCAGCAAATACTTTCACGCATCCGTCGTCTTCAAAGCGGAGGGACGATCGATAGCCTGCAAGACATCGGCGCTAATACCGACCATCAGATCGGTGCCAGTTACGTTTCCCTGAAAGAATTGGCAGCAACTTATCCGCCCGATGAAAAATTGGCCCTTTTGTTATGGAATCAAGGACAAAGAGAAGAGCAAATCGTGGCTTGCCTGCTTTTCCCTCAAGATTTAAATAAAGAAAAAATTACGCAATTAGCACCTCACTGTCTCCATTTTGAAATTGCCGGCTATTTAGGTTCGCTTTATTTATATAAACGCTCGGATTTACTTGAATTATCGGAAGAATGGCTCAATTCAGAAAACCCGCTCATGCAGCTGGCAATCATGACAGCCCTTGCCAGATACCTCATTTTAAATAAAGAGAGTGACAAAATATCTAAAGATTACTTTCGTACTGTTGTCAACCGGAATTATAAAGACAAGTATGTTCAGTTAGCAGCCGAACGCTATCGTTTTAACATTTAATAAATGTTAAAGCTAGCATTTAATGAGCAGTAAGAGATTTTTAATAAGAAAACTTTCTTACTTTTGTGAAGTTATTACGGAAAAAAAGTATTAATAAATCGTTTAATATAAATTTACTACTATGTCAAAATTAGATTTAAGCAAGTATGGCATTACCGATGTGAAAGAAATCCTTCACAATCCTTCTTACGAGGAATTATTCAAAGCCGAAACCGATCCCTCTTTAACCGGGTATGAAAAAGGCCAGGTAACCGAATTAGGTGCTGTAAACGTAATGACAGGTATTTATACCGGTCGTTCTCCTAAAGATAAATTCTTTGTAAAAAATGAAGCCAGTGAAAAAAACGTTTGGTGGACTTCAGAAGAATACAAAAACGACAACAAACCTTGTAGCGAAGAAGCTTGGGCCGATCTGAAAGCAAAAGCTGTTAAAGAATTATCAGGTAAAAAATTATACGTTGTCGATACTTTCTGCGGAGCAAACGCAGGTACTCGTTTGAAAGTTCGTTTCATCATGGAAGTTGCGTGGCAGGCTCATTTCGTAAAGAATATGTTTATCCGTCCTACCGAGGAAGAATTGGCCAACTACGGCGAACCGGATTTCGTTTCTTTCAATGCTGCTAAAGCTAAAGTAGACAACTACAAAGAACTGGGTCTGAATTCAGAAACAGCAACTGTATTCAACCTAAGAACCAATGAGCAGGTGATACTGAATACCTGGTACGGCGGAGAAATGAAAAAAGGTATTTTCTCTATCATGAATTACCTGAATCCGTTACGTGGTATCGCTTCTATGCACTGCTCGGCAAACACCGATCTGGAAGGTAAAAACACAGCTATTTTCTTCGGTCTGTCCGGAACCGGTAAAACCACTTTATCGACCGACCCGAAACGTTTGTTGATCGGGGATGACGAACACGGTTGGGATGACGAAGGAGTGTTCAACTACGAAGGCGGTTGCTATGCAAAAGTAATCAATCTGGACAAAGACAGCGAACCGGATATCTACAACGCCATCAAACGTGACGCCCTGTTGGAGAACGTAACTGTAGATGCAAACGGCAAGATCGATTTCAACGACAAATCGGTAACTGAAAACACCCGTGTTTCTTATCCGATCTATCACATCAAGAATATCGTCAAACCGGTATCTAAAGGCCCGGCAGCCAAACAGGTTATCTTCTTGTCAGCCGACGCATTCGGAGTATTGCCTCCGGTATCCATCCTGAACGCAGAACAGACAAAATATTATTTCCTGTCTGGATTTACCGCAAAATTGGCAGGAACAGAGCGTGGAATTACCGAGCCGACACCGACTTTCTCTGCTTGTTTCGGAGCTGCTTTCTTATCACTGCATCCCACCAAATATGCAGAAGAGCTGGTAAAGAAAATGGAAAAATCAGGTGCTAAAGCTTATTTAGTAAACACCGGATGGAACGGTACCGGCAAACGTATTTCTATTAAAGATACCCGTGGTATCATTGATGCCATCCTGGACGGTTCTATCGATAAAGCTCCGACCAAAACGATCCCGTTCTTTGATTTCGTTGTTCCGACCGCTCTGCCGGGCGTAGATCCGAAAATCCTCGATCCCCGCGATACTTATGCTAACGCAAGCGAATGGGAAACCAAAGCAAAAGATCTTTCAGAACGGTTCATCAAAAACTTCAAGAAATTTGAGGGTAATGCTGCCGGTAAAGCTCTGGTTGCTGCAGGACCGAGACTTTAAATTACAAGACTCCCGGAAACGGGAGTTTTTTTTATAGCTTCCCAAAACCTATCGAAAAAGCATGTAATTTGAAATAAAGCAGAAACTCACAATAATTCCCGATAATAAAAAATAATAGGGTAAAAACACATATTATCCGAATGCTTCGAGAAGACTTCAGACAACAAATACACTTTAGAAGCATTGTTCGGCTCGAACAATTCACTCCAATGTGTCCTAAAAGAAATTCTATTATGAAAAAAGAGGGTGACTTCACCCTCTTTTTCCTATTATCCCATATATCCCTTCATGATTCCCCGCTTACTGTTGCGGACAAACATGATAATTTCATCCCTTTCTCTGGAAGCAGGCATTTCAGCTTCTATTCTTTCGATAGCATCGGAGTTGTTAAGACCCGATTGATAAAGAATGCGGTAAATATCCTGGATTTCATTAATTTTCTCGTTTGAAAACTCCCGACGGCGCAAACCGATAGAATTTACTCCGACATATGAAAGCGGTAAACGGCCGGCTTTTACATAAGGAGGTACATCTTTTCCAATCAAAGAGCCTCCCTGGATCATCACATGTTTGCCGATATGCACAAACTGATGGACAGCGGTCATTCCTCCCAGAATCGCAAAATCGTCTACGACCACTTCACCCGCCAACTGACAGGCATTGGTGATGATACAATTATTACCGATCTTACAGTCATGAGCGATATGGGCATAAGCCATAATCAAACAATTATCCCCGATTTCAGTAACTCCCTTAGCAGCAGTGCCCCGATTAACAGTCACACATTCGCGGATAGTCGTATTATCTCCGATTTTTACAATGGTCTTTTCACCTCTGAATTTCAAATCCTGGGGTACAGCAGCGATCACTGCTCCCGGAAAAATTTTACAATTCTTACCGATATGGGCACCTTCCAGAATAGTTACATTCGATCCGATCCGCGTACCTTCTTCTATCACCACATTTTTATCAATCGTCACAAAGGGTTCTATCACCACATTATCAGCAACCTGAGCTTCCGGATGAACATATGCTAACGGTTGTTTCATTCGTTTATTATTTAATGAATACTATATTACCTGAATAAAAAATTTCAGCCTGCAAATATAATTATAAGTTTTTGGTTTTTGCGACCTGAGCCATAAATTCTCCTTCACAAACCAGTTTTTTTCCAACATAAGCATATCCCTTCATCTGCACGATACCTCTTTTTATAGGTGCAGTAGTGATTAATTTGAAGACCAGTGTGTCACCGGGCACTACTTTATTCCGGAATTTCACCCCGTCGATCTTCATAAAATAAGTCGAATAGTTTTCGGGATCAGGCACTCCACTCAGCACCAATATACCACCACATTGCGACATCGCTTCCACAATCAACACGCCCGGCATCACCGGCTCATCAGGAAAATGTCCGACAAAATGAGGCTCGTTCATGGTCACATTCTTGCAACCAATCACCATGTTCTCAGTTACTTTATAAATCTTATCGACCAATAAAAACGGTGGGCGGTGAGGCAGCAAAGTACGGATCTTATTGATGTCCATCAGCGGAGTGGCATCTAAATCCAGATCTATAGGATAAGCATCGTCTTTCTCTTCAGCCAGAATTTCTTTATAGATCATCTTGGCCATAGAAGTATTTGCTTTATGTCCGGGTCTCTCAGCAATCACCCGGCCTTTGATAAAACGGCCACATAAAGCCAGATCACCGATAACGTCCAATAATTTATGACGGGCAGGCTCATTATCGAAATAAAGTTCCAGATTATTGAGAACACCTTCTTTAATCTGAATATTCCCGTAACCGAACAATTTAGCCAAACGATCGATTTCGGGCTGATCCATCTTACGATCGACGATGACGATCGCATTACTCAAATCTCCTCCTTTAATCAGATTATTGGCCAGCAACATTTCCACTTCCCGCAGAAATACAAAAGTACGGCAAGGGGCGATCTCTTTCGCAAAATCAGTAGAAGCTTCCGAATAAGAAGCGAACTGCATCGCCAGATAAGGAGAATCGTAAGCTACCATGGTATTGATAGAATACGTATCATCCGGCAATAATGTAATGCGGGTATCCGAAGCTTCGCAATAAAATTCCATTTTTTTCTTTACTGAAAAATAACGGCGTTCTGCTTGTTGCTCTTCAATCCCAACTTTTTGAATCTCTTCCACATAATAACGGGCACTCCCATCCAAAATCGGAAATTCTTCTCCCGACAGTTCGATCACACAGTTATCTATACCGCAACCGTATAAAGCAGCCATAGCATGCTCTAAAGTATATACTTTGGCTCCGTCTTTTTGCAGACAACTGGCGCGATCTACCAATTCAATATATTTCGCCAGTGCCGGAATCTCGGTTTTCTCGTCGAGATCGACTCTGACAATTTTATATCCGGTATTTTCCGCTGCCGGCTTAAAGGTAGCACATACTTCTTTACCCGTATGCAAACCTTTGCCTTTTAATGAAAATTCTCCTTTTAATGTGTTTTGTTTCACTGACATTATTGTTTTGACTTTAATGTTTGTATTTCTTTTTCCAAATCCCGGAGCTGCCCGTATAATTCAGGTAATTTTCTGAACAGCACATAACATTTCCGATATTTCGAAACATCGAAGGCAGGTGCTCCCATAAATACGGATCCTTCGGGGATATCGTTCGTAACCCCGGACTGAGCGGCAAGCATCGTCTTGTCTTCAATCCTGAGATGTCCGGCAATACCGACCTGTCCGCCGAACATACAATGCGCTCCCACCTTAGTTGTTCCGGCAATGCCACACTGAGCCGCCATCACCGTATTTTCTCCCACCACCACATTGTGAGCGATCTGAACCAGATTATCCAGTTTTACGCCTTTTTTTATACGGGTAGACCCCATAGTGGCCCGGTCAATACAAGCATTGGCACCAATCTCGACATTATCTTCAATAACGACATTACCAATCTGTGGCACTTTATTATAATTATCCCCATTGGGAGCAAAACCAAAACCATCTGCGCCGATCACCGTTCCGGCATGGATCGTACATCCACTACCGATCACACAACCATAATAGATTTTTGCTCCGGCATAGATCGTCGTATGATCACCGATCACAACACCCTCACCGATATAAACCTGAGGATAGATTTTTACATCATTACCGATTTTCGCCCCTTTACCGATATAAGCAAAAGCTCCCACATAAGGAGCTTCACCGATAACCGCCCCTTCACCGATATAAGAAGGTTGTTCGATACCTGTCGGCCGGGAACGCATACTATCGTACATCTGCAACAAAGAAGCGATCGCTTCATAAGCCGAAGGCACCCGGATTAAGGTACAGGGTACCTGCTGTACAGGAGAAAAGTCATGATTCACCAAAACGACAGAAGCAGCTGTCGTATAAATATAGTGTTCATATTTGGGATTTGCCAGAAAGGCCAATGTATTGGGCTTTCCTTCTTCAATTTTAGATACATTATTAACCATCACTTCCCCATCCCCTTCAACTACACCTTTTAATAATGCAGCAATATCTTTCGCCTTGAATTCCATATTTCAAAAATTTCGGCAAACTTACAAATTTTATTTGTAACTCATAAAAATATTACGAATATGTTTCAATTTTAAGAAAAATGAAACATATTCCTCATTGAATCAACCTCATAATTAACAACCACTTATCTCCTCTTCAAACTATAAAGATCAGCTATTCGGAGGATATGACAGAAACGAAGCGACACCGATCTATTTAAAACTACGATTGAAATAGTTACAGGAGTTTCAACGGTTACAAAGGTTTCAGCAGTCAAGTTTAACCGTTGTAACTAAAAACGGTAGTTTGAAACAGATTTATAAACTTTTGCCCTATTTATCCCGCGATTATTTTGTATTTTAATAATTAAGTCGTATATTTGCAGAGGTTTAAAGCCAAAGAGAGGGGACGGATGTCCCCTCTCTTTTGTATCAATCGCAAAACAAAGAGATGAAAACGGAAGAAATCAAACACCTCATAGAACCGATTCTGACAGAACACCATTTATTTCTGGTCGAATTGAAGATTTCTAAAGACAATGTTATCGAAGTCTTTGTCGATGCCCTGGAAGGAGTCAACATACAGACTTGTATCGCCGTCAGCCGGGAGATCGAATCTTCACTCAACCGGGATGAAGAGGATTTCGAATTGACCGTATCCAGTGCCGGAATAGGTTATCCTTTCAAAGTAGAGCAACAATATCAAAAAAATCTGGGTAAAAGTGTCGAAATAAAGCTGAACGACCATACCAAACTAAATGGTATATTACTTCGTTTCACCCCGGAAGAAATTGTCATCGAACAGGAAGAGAAAAAAATCATCGAAGGGAGCAAACGAAAACAATTGGTAAAAACAGAGCGGACAATTGTCCGCAAGGACATCAAAGAAATCAAAGATGTCGTGAAATTTTGAACCGGAAAAACAGATAAAGTAAATAATCAATAAAAATAAAAGCTAAAAAGTCGAAATGGAAAATATTAATCTGATAGATTCATTCGCTGAATTTAAAGAATTCAAAAACATAGACCGGGCCACATTGATGAGAGTATTGGAAGATATTTTCAGAAATATGCTGTTGAAAAGATATGGTACGGATGAAAATTTTGACATCATCATCAACATCGACAAAGGTGACCTCGAAATCTGGCGGAATCGTACTGTTGTAGAAGATGACAAACTGGAAAATCCCAATAGCGAGATTACTTTAACCGAAGCGAAAAAAATCGATGAAGATTATGAACTCGGAGAAGAAGTTACGGATGAAGTAAAATTCAAAGACTTCGGCCGCCGTTCTGTATTAGCTTTACGGCAGAATCTCTCCGCCCGTATTCTGGAATTGGAGAAAGACAATGTTTACAATAAATATAAGGATAAAGTCGGACAAATCATTTTGGGTGAAGTCTATCAGGTATGGAAAAAAGAAATGCTGGTCCTGGATGACGAAGGCAATGAATTGATTTTACCCAAACAGGAACAAATCCCGACAGACTTTTTCAAAAAAGGAGATTCCATCAAAGCCGTGGTCATTCGGGTAGAAATGCGGAATTCCAATCCTTACATTATCTTATCGAGAACTTCTCCGGTATTCCTGGAAAGATTATTTGAAAACGAAGTACCTGAAATTTTCGACGGTCTGATCACGATCAAGAACGTAGTCCGGGTACCGGGAGAGAGAGCCAAAGTTGCCGTAGAATCCTACGACGACCGTATCGATCCGGTGGGTGCTTGTGTGGGTATGAAAGGTTCGAGAATACATGGTATTGTCAGAGAGTTGAGAAATGAAAATATCGATGTGATCAATTATACCAATAATTTACAACTCTACATCACTCGTGCTTTAAATCCGGCTAAGATCAAAAATATCGAAATCGACGAAGCCCATAAAAAAGCAAATGTCTACCTCGATCCGGAAGAAGTATCACTGGCTATCGGTAAAGGTGGATTGAACATCAAATTGGCCAGTCAGCTGACCGGTTACGATATCGACGTATATCGCGAACTCGATCAAGCCCAGGAAGAAGATGTCAATCTGGATGAATTCGCCGATGAAATCGAAGGTTGGGTGATCGACGAACTGAAACGTGTCGGCTGTGACACTGCCAAGAGTGTATTAGAACTCAGCGAGTCAGAACTGGAAAGCCGGACAGACCTTGAAATTGAGACCATACGTGAGGTTCTCAATATTTTAAAAGCAGAGTTTGAATAATTCTGTATTAACGCTTGTAAATTTGTAATCTCAATATGGCAGTAAGATTAAGTAAAATAGCCCGAGAATTTAACGTAGGTTTATCTACTATCGTAGAGTTCCTGCACAGTAAGGGGATCAAAATATCCTCAGATCCGAATGCAAAGTTAACGGATGAAGATTATGCTTTGGTTGCAAAAGAATTTTCATCTGACAGCCAGGTAAAAAAAGAGTCCTCTCTGGTTGATCTGAAAAATACCAGAAAGAAAAAAGAGACTGTCACGATAGACAACGCTGGCAACATCTCTTCAGGAAACGAAAATACAGAAGAAGAGGAAGAGGAATTCATTTCGATTAAAGATGAAGTGAGATTCGAAAATAAAATTAAGATTGTCGATCATATCGATCTGAATCCGGAGAAAAAAACACAACCGGAACCGGTAGAAGCAAAGGTTGAACAACCGAAAAGAGAAACTCAGGAAGAAATAACCGAAAAAGTGGAAGAACCGAAAGTAACCCGGGTTGAAGTAGAAGAAACTCAGGAAGAAGAAAGAGAAGTAACACCAGAAGTGGAGCCCGAAATTTCCGTACAAATGGAAGAGTCTTCTGAATCCACTCCTTTCAAAGTAGCACAACCTGCGCTGAAAGATGTAAAAGTAGTGGGTACAATCGACCTGGACGCCATCAACCAACGTACCAGACCTCCGAAAAAAAGTAAACAGGAACGGGAACGGGATCGCCGTGAACAGAAAAAAGCCAACAAGCCTTTCGTATCGGCCGCTAAAACCGAACAGCCGGTAGCAAGCCCATCGACAGATATCGTTAATAAGGGAGAAGAGGATGCAGATATCCGTAAAAAACGGAAAAGAATTCATCGTCAGGATGAAAAAATTCAGGTGGAAGCAGCTACCGTTCCGGCCAAAAATGCCAAAATTGAAGAAAATAAGCGGAAACTGAAAAAGCTGAAGAAAAAGAAAAACGAAAAGACTGAAATCTCCGATGAAGATATCGACAAGCAAATCAAAGATACTTTTGCCCGCTTAGGAAGCAAAGGAAAATCACAGACTGCAAAACACCGTCGGGATAAGCGGGATGCTGCACAGCAAAAGTTACAGGCCGAACTGGAACAAGAAGAAAAGGAAAAGAGCATTCTGAAACTAACGGAATTCGTGACGGTAGCCGAATTGGCAACCATGATGAATATTAGTGTGACAGAGGTTATCTCTGCTTGTATGTCGCTCGGACTTTTTGTATCTATCAACCAACGCTTGGATGCAGAAACGATCAATATTGTTGCCGATGAATTCGGCTATTCGGTTGAATTTGTAAGCATTGAAATTCAGGAAGCCATCGACGAAGAGGAAGAAGATTCCGAAGAGAACCTGTTGCCACGTCCGCCGATTGTCACTGTTATGGGGCACGTCGACCATGGTAAAACCTCTTTATTGGATAGTATTCGTAAAACCAATGTCATCGCAGGTGAAGCCGGTGGTATTACACAGCATATCGGAGCTTACAACGTAAAATTGAGTGACGGCCGGACGATCACTTTCCTGGATACTCCGGGGCACGAAGCATTTACAGCGATGCGTGCCCGTGGTGCTCAAGTGACCGATATCGCTATCATCATCGTCGCTGCCGACGATAACGTCATGCCTCAAACCATCGAGGCGATCAACCACGCCAGTGCTGCGGGAGTACCTATTGTGTTTGCCATCAACAAAATAGATAAACCGGGAGCGAATCCGGACAAAATCCGGGAAGAACTGGCCAATATGAATTATCTGGTGGAAGAATGGGGAGGAAAATACCAATGTCAGGAAATCGCAGCTAAGAAAGGCTTAAATATCGAAGAGTTGCTGGAGAAGGTATTGTTAGAAGCCGAACTTCTGGATATGAAAGCCAATCCTCATAAGAAAGCTACCGGTTCTATCATCGAATCGTCTTTGGACAAAGGACGTGGATATGTAGCTACAGTGCTCGTACAATCCGGAACGCTTAAAGTAGGTGATATTGTGCTTGCCGGCCAGTATTTCGGACACGTCAAAGCCATGTTCAACGAACGGGGAGAAAAAATGGAGAAGGCAGGTCCTTCCGAACCGGCTTTAATATTAGGTTTGAACGGTGCTCCACAGGCAGGTGACAAATTCAATGTAATGGGGAACGAGAAAGAAGCGCGGCAACTTGCCAATAAACGGGAACAGCTCCAGCGTGAACAAGGTCTGCGTACTCAGAAACACATCACTCTGGACGAAATCGGACGCCGTATCGCTATCGGTAATTTCCAGGAATTGAATGTGATTGTTAAAGGCGACGTCGACGGTTCTATCGAAGCGTTGTCCGATTCACTGATCAAGCTGTCTACAGATGAGATCCAGGTGAACATCATTCACAAAGCTGTCGGACAGATTACAGAAGGAGATGTACTACTGGCTGCAGCCTCGAATGCAATCATCGTCGGGTTCCAGGTACGTCCGTCTATGGGCGCCCGTAAACTGGCTGAAAAAGAACAGATAGATATCCGGCTTTATTCTGTCATCTACCAGGCGATCGAAGAATTGAAATCAGCTATGGAAGGTATGCTTTCTCCGGAAATCAAAGAAGAAATCATTGCAACGGTCGAAGTTCTGGAAACCTTCAAAATCTCCAAAGTGGGTACCATCGCCGGTTGTATCGTCCGTGACGGCAAGATCACCCGTACAGCGAAAATCCGGGTTATCCGCGAAGGTATCGTCATTTACACCGGTGTTTTGGGTTCTTTGAAACGTTTTAAGGACGATGTAAAGGAAGTAACCAAAGGATTCGAATGTGGTCTGAATATCGAGAACTACAACGATATCCGGGTCGGAGACATGATGGAAGGATACCAGGAAGTGGAAGTGAAAAAAACACTTTAAATATATCGGACGAGCGACAAACGATTTCCATATTGCTTGCCGCTCTCTATTTTGTTAATCATTAATTAAGGAACATTTAACACCTGTCTAACACTGCTTATCAGGGATTATTTCTTTACTTTGTGATAGATAAAAAACAAAACAATTAATTTTTGAAAAAATGAAGAAGATATTGGTTATAATGGTACTGTTCGCAGCATTTACAACAGGACTGACAGCTCAGGTTTTAAAACCCGTAAAATGGCAAATCACCCAGAAAAAAGTGAGTGACGGAGTATATGATATCATCTGCAAAGCTACTGTAGACGGCGGATGGCATTTATACGACACGAAACTTCCCGAAGGCGGACCTCTGCCAACCACCTTCAATATGGATGAAGATGAAACCAGCGGTATCGAACTGGTAGGTGAATTCAAAGCGACAGAGAAAGCTCTGACCGAACATAGCGAAGCGTTCGATATGGATCTGAAATATTTTATCAATGCCGCTACTTTTGTTCAACGGGTCAAGGTAACCAGCGCAAAAGCTAAATTAGTGGGTTATGTAGAATATATGTCTTGCTCCGGCGGACAATGTACTCCTCCTGCAGAAGCAGATTTCAGTTTTGATTTAACAAAATAAGTACAGGATTCCGATTCCTGCTATAAAAAGAGACAAAGATCCAACCGATATTTTTGTCTCTTTTTTTCATTTTATCCGCTTATATAGTATGAAACATTTCCTGTTGGTTTTTCTGATTTCAGGATATATCCCGGCTTTAGCCCAACCCTGGTTATACCGGGATAATAGTCCGGAATTGGATAGCCTGAGCTTTTTTTTCTTCGGAGACGTCATGCAACACGAACCTCAGATCAGCGGGGCCTGGAATGCAGAGACAGCTGATTACGACTATCTGCCCTGTTTTCAGTACATCACTCCTTATTGGCAAAAAGCCGATTATGTCATCGCCAATCTGGAAACGACTTTATCCGACAGGGGGTATAGTGGTTATCCTCAATTTTGTGCTCCCTGGCAACTTGCCCGTGATTTAAAAGCATGTGGAGTCGACATCCTAACCACCAATAACAATCATTCCTGCGACAAAGGACATCGCGGTATAGCTAAAACCATATACTATCTGGATTCCCTGCAATTCCCCCATACCGGAACCTTTACCGATACAACGGCTTGGATTACCCGTTCTCCCCTTTATATTCGCCAGGGAAAATTCAAGATTGCCCTGATCAGTTATACTTATGGGACTAACGGTATTCCGGTAACCCACGGCCAGGTCGTTTCCATGATCGATACCTTTCATATGGCCCGCCAAATCGAAAAGGCCCTTTTAGACACGGTTACCAATATCATTGCAGTCATGCACTGGGGTGAAGAGTATTTTACAGCTCCGAATGCAACTCAAAAAAAACTTTCTTCCTGGTTGCACGAACGGGGAGCCGACATCGTCATCGGTTCACACCCACACGTCATCCAACCGATAAGCTATATTCAACACGAACAGGACACACTGGGTGTTACTGTCTTCTCTTTAGGAAATTTTGTATCCAACCAAAGTAAACGATATACAAACGGAGGCTTGGGAGTTCACCTCACTCTTTACCGCCAAAACGGGAAAACCCGTTACCGGATGCAAACCCTCAGTAACTATGTCTATCGTCCACAGGAAGATGGGAAAAGACGTTATTACGTCATCCCCGAACCGGAAGCCCACCGAATCCTCGCCAGCCAGGACTCTTTGCTCTATACCCGATTTTTTCAGGATACCGATTCGATTATCGGTCATATAGCACCGAAATTCCAATTAGAATAGGTGCTCACCGAAATCGACTCCGCAAATATTTTTACCGGAAGGACTTATTTTATGTAATAAAATTTGTAATTTCGTAGAGTTAAAAAATAATAACTTTTAAATTATGAAAATTGCAGTAATTGCACATGATGGAAAAAAAGCCGAAATGGTAGCTTTCCTGAACAGACACATGGACTTTCTGAAATCCGTAGGTACAGAAATCGTAGCTACCGGAACTACAGGGAAACATGCACAGGATGCAGGTTTGGAAGTTGAACGCTTACTATCAGGGCCGTTGGGAGGTGATGCTCAGATTGCCGCATTGGTAGCTGAACACCAAATTGCGATGGTAATTTTCTTTCGGGATCCGCTGGGTAAACACCCACACGAACCGGATGTACAAATGTTAATGCGGGTATGTGACGTTCACAACGTACCTATCGCGACCAATCCAGCCAGCGCTGAAATGATGATTCGGGGATTCCTCGATATGCATCAGAAGTAAAGCCCGGACCCCGGACTTTACTAATGGAAACGTCTTTATCAATCGGCAGATAAAGCCGTTATTCAGAGAAATCTATGAAAACCTTTGCACAAACCATTCTCATCTATTATATTTGTGCAAAATATAAGATTCGGATGATCAGGAAATTTACAGCAATAACGCTTCTTTCTATGGCCAGCATAGTGATGCTTGCTTTTGTTGTATTTCCACATCATCATCACAACGAATATATCTGTTTCGCAACCGCTCACTGCCAGGATGAAGGAGAAAACGAAGAGCACAGTCATGACACAGGCAGTAGCAATCATCGGTGTGTAAAAAATCTTTTTCAAACCCAGATCAACCGGGGCCAAAATGTAGAACATCAGAGCGAAGAAGGAGCCTATCATCATTTTAGCCTCTCGTTGTTTCTTGTTTCCAATATTCTTGAATTCTTATCTTCTGAAGCAGAGCAACAATGTGATTCCGATAGTTATTATCAGGAAAAACTTCATACAGCCTGTTATATATCAGCCTTGGCCGGCCGAGCCCCTCCTTTTACAGTATAGTTTTCTAAATATCAGGGAGATACCCTTCTGATAAACCGGACAGAATTTTATCGTACCGATAAAGCTTAGTTCATAAAATTTATAAAGTCGATACCCCTGCGGGCGTTTTATTTACGGCCGCAGAACGATCGTTAGAAATGAGGTTTGGTATAATCCTCCGAAGAATACGATCCACTTTATAAACTTCAGACAGTGAAAACACAACTTTATCAGCTTTACCAATAAGAATTAACCGAATTAAATATCCATAAATAAAACGATATGAGACTATTTATTATAGCCCTAACTATTTTATCGATGTGTTTTTACGGATGTAAAAATACTCAAAAATCCTCTCATGAACACGAGACAGCCGAGGAGCATGCAGCTCATAACCACGACCATGAACACGAAAATCACGACCATGAACACGAAGGTCACAACCATGAAGAAGAGGAACATGAGAACGGCGAAGGACATAGTGATGAGATTATCTTCACAAAAGCACAGGCAGCCAAAACAGATTTTGAAGTGAAAGAAATACAGCCCGGAACCTTCCACCAGATTATCAAGACGACAGGTCAGGTGCTTCCGGCTCCCGGAGATGAATCGATCATCGTAGCCACCAACAACGGGGTTATTTCCTATGCTAACAATAACCTGGCGGAAGGAAGTATGGTAAAACAAGGACAACCTCTTTTTTACATTACTTCGAAGCACATGGGCGAAGGAGATTATTATACCCGTATCCATGCCAATTACGAAAAAGCCAAAGCCGAATACGAACGAGCTGAAAAATTAGTAAAAGATCAGATTGTTTCTCAAAAAGAATTTGAAAATGCCCGCTTAAATTATCAGAACGCCAAAACCGCTTATGAAGCTATTTCGGGTAAACAATCGGCCAAAGGTGTCGGGATCACCACTCCATTAACCGGTTATCTCAAAAACATCTCTGTCAAAGACGGCGAATATGTTACAGCAGGTCAGGCTATAGCCACTGTATCGCAAAATAAAAAACTGGTTTTACGTGCAGACGTATCTGAAAAATACTATAACTCGCTGAATTCCATCAACAATGCCAACTTTAAAACTCCTTACGATAATCGAGTATATGCTTTACCTGATTTATCCGGGAAATTACTATCTGTCGGTAAGGCAGCCGGAACAAATTCATTTTTTATCCCGGTAACCTTCGAATTCGACAACCGTGGTGATATCATTCCGGGTTCATTCGTCGAAATATACCTGCTCTCTTATCCCATGGAGAATGTACTGAGCCTTCCGGTATCGGCTTTAACGAACGAAATGGGTAATTTTTATGTATACCGCCAACTCGATGAAGAAGGTTACCAAAAGCAAGAAATCACACTCGGAGCCAACAATGGCAAGGAAGTTCAGGTATTATCAGGCTTAACTCCGGGAGACCGGATCGTTACCCGTGGAGCTTATCAGGTGAAAATGGCTTCAGCCTCTGCTGCTATTCCGGGTCATACCCACGAACATTAAAATGGAGTAACTATGCTAAATAAAATCATACAATATTCATTACACAACCGTTTGTTGGTAATGATTGCAGCAGTAGCCCTGCTGATTTGGGGAAGCATTACAGCCCACAACATGGAAGTGGATGTTTTTCCAGACCTGAATGCTCCGACCGTAGTGGTGATGACCGAAGCTCAAGGGATGGCACCGGAAGAAGTAGAACGGCTGGGGACCTTCCCGGTGGAAACCGCTGTCAACGGAGCCACCGACGTCAGACGTGTACGTTCGTCTTCTACCACAGGTTTCTCGGTCGTATGGGTTGAATTCGAATGGGGTACGAATATTTATACAGCCCGGCAGATTGTATCGGAAAAGCTGGCAACCCTGGGAGAAGCACTTCCTGATAATGTCGGTACTCCCACCCTGGGCCCCCAATCTTCGATCCTGGGTGAAATGATGATTATCGGTCTGACTGCCGACAGTACTTCTTTACAGGATTTACGTACAATAGCCGATTGGACCATCCGACCGCGCTTACTCTCGACCGGAGGAGTTGCCCAAGTGGCCGTTATCGGAGGCGACATCAAAGAGTATCAGATATTGCTCGATCCGGCCCGTATGAAGTATTACAATATCGGATTGGACGAGGTCCTGCCGGTAGTAGAAAATATGAACCAAAATGCCACCGGAGGTATCCTTTACGAATACGGAAATGAATATATCATACAGGGAGTTATGGCAACCACCCGGGTCGAGGAAATAGGTAAAGCCGTCATTAAAACCGTCGACGATTTTCCTATCACATTGGCTGATATTGCAAACGTTCAGATCGGAGCTAAAACACCTAAATTAGGAGTTGCTTCAGAAAAAGGTAAACCAGCAGTGCTGGTTACCGTCACCAAACAACCCGGCACCAACACCCTCGAACTAACCGACAAACTGGATGCCTCTATCCAGGAACTTCGTAAAACTTTACCGGAAGACGTCGAGGTTTCGACAGACATTTTCAGGCAATCCCGTTTTATCAACAGTTCGATCCACAACATCCAGGAAGCTTTACTGGAAGGAGCTGTTTTTGTGATTGTGGTGTTGTTCTTTTTCCTGATGAATTTCCGGACCACGATCATTTCCCTCGTCGCTCTTCCTTTGTCTATGTTGATGGCAATCCTGGTGATGCATGCTTTGGGGTTGACAATCAATACTATGAGTTTAGGAGGTTTGGCTATTGCTATCGGCTCGTTGGTCGACGATGCGATTGTGGATGTGGAAAATGTATATAAACGCTTACGCGAAAACCGATTCAAACCCGCCACAGAACGACGCCCGACCATCGAAATTGTTTTCGAAGGTTCGAAAGAAGTCCGGATGCCTATCCTGAACTCTACGTTGATCATCGTGGCTTGTTTTCTTCCTTTATTTTTCCTTTCGGGCATGGAAGGCAGAATGCTGATACCGCTGGGTATTGCTTTCGTTGTCGCCCTGTTTGCTTCGACCGTCATCGCTTTGACACTGACTCCGGTATTATGCAGTTATATGCTGACTACCGAAAAAGCATTGAAAAAAAGCGAAAAGGAGCCATTTATCTCCCGCAGCTTAAAAAAGGTATACCGAAAATCGTTAAACTGGGCACTGCATTACAAAAAAATAGTGATCGGTACAGCTGCCACCCTACTGGTTTTATCGCTGATCATCCTATTCAGTTTAGGACGTAGCTTCTTGCCTCCTTTCAACGAAGGTTCGCTGACCATCAATATCAGTACCATGCCGGGTATCTCACTTGAAGAGTCGGACCGTATGGGTGGATTAGCCGAAAAGATTCTCCTGGGGATTCCGGAAATTCAAACTGTGGCACGTAAGACAGGACGTGCCGAGCTAGATGAACATGCACTGGGAGTAAATACCTCCGAAATCGAAGCACCTTTCGAGTTACAAGACCGGGACAGAGATGAATTTCTGGCTGATGTACGAAAACAATTGGGTGAACTGAAAGGGGCCAATATCGAAATCGGTCAACCGATCTCCCACCGTATCGACGCCATGCTTTCCGGAACGAAAGCCAACATTGCGATCAAACTATTCGGTAATGACCTGAATAAACTGTATAGCTTGGGAAGTGAAATCAAAAATTCTATACAAGGAATCGACGGTATTGCGGACCTGACTCTGGAACAACAGATTGAACGTCCTCAGTTACAGATTCTTCCTAAACGGGACATGTTGGCTAGGTATGGTATTACTCTACCGGAATTTTCCGAATTTATCAATGTCGCTCTGGCCGGGAAAGTAGTTTCACAAGTGAATGAAGGTGGAAAAATCTTCGACCTGACCATTAAAGTAGCCGACCATGACCGGGATAGCATGGAAGAAATCGGTGAACTCATGCTGGATGCCGATGGACGTAAAGTGCCCCTGCATTATGTAGCGGAAGTACTTCCCCTATCCGGGCCCAACACCATCAGCCGGGAGAATGTACAACGTAAGATCGTCGTTTCTGCCAATGTTGCCGGCAGGGATTTGAAAGGCGTAGTCAACGATATCCAAAAAACAGTAGACGAACAAATCTCTCTACCGGAAGGTTATCACATCGAGTATGGCGGACAGTTCGAAAGTGAAGCAGCTGCTTCCCGAACTTTATTCCTGACTTCCCTGATCTCCATCCTACTGATATTCTTGATTTTGTATCATGAATTCCGGAGTTTACCTTTATCCGGTATCATCATGTTGAATCTGCCCTTAGCCATCATCGGAGGAGTGATCAGTATCTGGTTTACCTCAGGGGTAATCAGTATCCCTTCTATCATCGGATTCATTTCCCTATTTGGTATCGCTACCCGTAACGGAATACTACTGGTATCCCACTACAATCATTTACGAGAAGAAGGTCTAAATCTGAGGGAAAGTATTATTCAAGGTTCTTTGGACCGGCTCAATCCGATTCTGATGACAGCCTTAACCTCTGCACTGGCTTTAATTCCGCTGGCTGTGGGTGGGGATCTTCCGGGAAATGAAATCCAAAGTCCTATGGCACAGGTGATATTAGGAGGATTATTAAGCTCCACTCTGCTAAACGGATTTGTAGTCCCTATCGTATATTTTCTGTTGAACCGGAAAAAAGAAGCATCAATAGTAACCCCTCAGGAGATACAAGCCGATTTATAAATTTACAATTCATCATTATGAAAAAATACATATACATCCTTTGCCTGTCTCTGATCGTCACTCTCCCTGTATTTTCTCAATCGGGAATCAAGGAAGTGCTTAAAAATATCGAGGTAAACAATCCCACCTTACAAGCAGGCATGCAACTAAACCAAGCACAAAAGCTGGAAGCACGGACGGGGATTTTTTTACCCAACCCGACAGTCGAATTAAATCAATTGTGGGCCGACCGTAGTGTAGGCGGAAATGCCAACGAATTAGCCGTCGTACAGAGTTTCGACTTCCCTACGGTCTATGCCAATAAAAACAAATTGGCCAAATTGAAATCTGCAACTTCCGATCTCCAATATGCAGCCACCCGTCAGGAGATCTTACTGACAGCACAACAGACCTGCCAGGAGATCATATACTTACGCAAACAAAAACAGTTATTGGACCAACGGCTGAAAAATGCGGAAAAACTAGCAGAATTGTATCGTCAACGTTTTGCGAATGGTGATGCCAACCGATTAGAATACAACAAAATTCAATTAGAAAAGATTAATGCCAATAATGCCAGCCGACTCAATAACTCGGCTTTGCGGGCTCAATTGGAGAAATTACAGGCACTGAACGGTGGCCACCCCCTCGATTTCGAAGCAACGGACTACCCACAGACTCAGGTTCTACCGGACTATTCCAGTCTGGAATCGGAGTATCTGGCCGCTGATCCCACATTAAAAAGTCTACGCAGCGAATCCGAATCCGCCCGACGGGAGATCAAAGTAAACCGGGCCCTGACTTTACCTAAATTCGATCTGGGTTACCGTCGTAACGGGGGTAGTGAATCAAAGATGAACGGTTTCAAAATCGGCCTTTCGATTCCGCTTTGGGAAAATAGAAACACGGTTAAACAAGCAAAAGCACAAGCCGAATATACGGTTACCAATATCTTAGCCAATCAACAGACCCTGAAAGCTACCCTCCGGGAACTATACCTGCAAGCCGAAGCTTTGGCAAACTCCCGGAATGAATATGCAGAGGCTCTTTCCAGCCAACGGACCGACGAATTACTCAATAAGGCTCTCGAAACCGGGCAGATATCCATGATCGATTATTTTGTAGAGATCACTCTGCTTTACGATAGTATGCAAAACTATTTGGATGTAGAAAAAGAATATCAGAATGCAGTGGCCCAACTATTACAATATCAATTGTAATAAGTTTTAAAGTCCCCCAACCTGCCGGCGCGTTTTTACAGCCACGAGTGCT
>OGTL01001448.1_pt1 | contig 20851 bp, 17 predicted proteins | sample 1553601 | NCBI WGS metagenome assembly OGTL01 (sample SAMEA2580112, study PRJEB22360) | human gut metagenome | biome: human gut; feature: human-associated habitat; material: faeces | place: Denmark | collected 2008/2010 | reverse complement strand
AGATCTGTCTCTGTCTCTGTACGGAATGTTGTCTCAAGAACTCCGGCTCTTGCTCCACCGATTGCCAGTGAATAAGCAAGTGCAAGATCCATAGCTTTTCCTGTTGCATCCTGCTCTACAGCTACCAGACACGGTACACCTTTGCCTGCCTGATACTCGCTTCTTACTGTATGACCCGGTCCTTTCGGAGCGATCATTGTTACGTCAACGTCTGCTGGCGGTTTGATACATCCGAAATGAATATTGAAACCATGAGCGAACATCAGCATATTACCTGCCTCAAGGTTCGGCTCAATGTCTTTTTTGTACATATCTGCCTGAAGCTCATCATTGATCAGGATCATGATGATATCAGCTTTTTTTGCAGCTTCTGCTGCTGTATATACTTCGAAGCCCTGTGCTTCTGCTTTTGCCCAGGATTTGCTGCCTTTGTAAAGACCGATGATGACATTACATCCGGACTCCTTTGCATTTAATGCATGTGCATGTCCCTGGCTACCATAGCCAATCACTGCAATTGTTTTACCCTCTAAAAGAGAAAGGTTACAATCTTCCTGGTAATAAATCTTTGCGTTTGCCATTGTCTTATCCTCCATTTGCAAATGATTATTTAATCTATAATAGTAACATTCGAAGAACCTCTGCTCAGTCCGGTAATTCCGGTACGAGCCAGCTCAAGAATGTCATATCCTCTCAACAAATCCAAAAAAGCATCAAGCTTACTTTGGCCACCGGTCAATTCAATCACCATGGAGTCATTAGAAACATCCACGATCTTTGCCCGGAAAATATTAGCAACAGAAAGTACTGCCTGACGCTGTGTATCATTGATCTTTATCTTTACAAGGATCAGTTCACGGCATACGGACTCTCCATCCTGAAGTTTTTTAATGTCAATTACATCTTCCAGCTTCGCCAGCTGTTTCTCAATCTGTTCCAGAATCTGTTCATCTCCACTGGAAACTACTGTAATTCTGGTAAATCTCGGATCTGCTGTCACGCCTGCGGAAAAACTGTCTATATTATATCCACGTCGGCTGAACAGTCCGGAAATATGGCTTAAAACACCGGAAGTATTCTCAACTAACAGAGATAACACTTGTTTTCTCATGTGAAAACCACCTTTCTACGTTACTGCACATTCTAGCAACATCTATTTTTTTTGTCAAGGGCAGGAACCCCTTTGTGGAACCATTTTTTTCCACTTTTTGTATATTTTTTTATTCAACAGGCATATTTCTAAGTGCCCCAAAAGTGTCCAGCTTTCGATGCAGTAACTTCCCGGTTGCTTTATCTGGTTGTGTCAGATCCGGTATCATGATGACGCGGCAACCCGCATCATGTGCAGAGCGTACTCCGTTTGGTGAATCTTCTACGGCATAGCATTCCTCCGGTGTTACGCCAAGTGTATGACAGGCATATGCATAAACATCCGGCGCAGGTTTCCCCCGCTCCACCATAGTCGCACAGATTACCGCATCAAAGTACTGACGGATTCCGGCAGTACACAGATTATGCTCTGCCTGTTCCGGTCCGGTCGCTGTCACAACCGCAAGACGGTATCCCTGTGCTTTTAAAAACCGCAACGTCTCCGGAACTGCCGGTTTCAGTGGAATCTGTCCTGACAAAAAGTCTTTCATCAATTCTTTGCGATGTTCCCGGATTGCCAGGTAATCCACCTCCGGTCCAAACCAGCGTTGAAACTGTTCCAACGCGAAGGGACGCCCAAGACTGCGAAGTTTTAATACTTCCTCCTCTGGAAGTTCATATCCCGAATCGGAAATTGCCTGTTTCCAGGCGCGGTTATAATATTTTTCTGTATCAAACAGAGTTCCATCCATATCAAACAAAAACGTTGTCATATTTTTTCCTTATCTTTTTTCAAAATAATTCACAAGTTTCATAAAACGGACATTTGCAATTCGCTTTCGCCGCTTGCTCATGAACGCATTCCTGTTACCCGTTACCCACTGATTTTTTCAATCTCCATATTTTTTGGCAAAATCAGGCTGAGAATAATTGCTACAACAAATACGACAGCCACGCAGTTTGCAGAAAATACGTCTTTGACGATCTGCGGAAAAATATTCCAGATTTCCACTTCACTGGTGGAGGTAAATCCGATACCGACAGCAAGTGATAATGCTGCGATGGTTACGTTTCTCTGGGAAAAACCTGTTTTTGCCAGCATCTGGATACCACTGATCATGATCGTACCAAACATCATAATGGTACATCCGCCCAGCACGGACTGCGGCAGACTTGCAAAAAAATTACCGATTGGCGGAAACAGACCTGCAAGAATCATAAATACAGCACCTGTCATAATGGTAAAACGGTTGACCACTTTTGTCATATTGACCAGGCCGACGTTCTGGCTGAAGGAAGTAACCGGCGGACATCCAAATAATCCGGAAATAGAACTTGCGAAACCATCGCAGGCCAAAGCACCGGAAATCTCTTTTTCTGTAATCTCACGACCAAGTCCTCCGGCCACAAGAGCAGTGGAATCACCGATCGTTTCCGCTGCGGATACCATAAAAATAATTACAACTGAAATAATCGCACTCAGATTAAATTCCGGACGATATGGAAGCAGGTGCGGCAGAGAAATCAGACCGCCGTCCAGCATACCGGACAGGTCTACCTGTCCAAGGCATAACGCAATGATGTATCCTACGATCAGTCCGGCCAGCACGGACAGCTGTTTTAAATATCCTTTTGCCACGGCATTAAAAATCAGGCACACAGCCAGTGTCACCAGTCCAAGCACCAGGTTCTGCACGGAACCGAAATCATCGGTATAACCACCGCCGAAAGAACGGGCCCCTACCGTAAACAGGGAGTATCCGATTGCCGTAACTACGGATGCCGAAACCACCGGTGTGATAAACCGCTTCCAATACTTTGCGAACAGACCAAGGACACCTTCACAGACACCGCCGACTAATACTGCTCCGATCATTGTCGGGTATCCATAGGTGCCGCCCACATAACTTAAGATTGTTACAAAGGTAAAACTTACTCCCATAACGATAGGAAGTTTTGCACCAACTTTCCAGACCGGGTACAGCTGGATCAATGTGGCAATACCCGCAACAAACATGGCATTCTGCAGTAAAATCGCCAACTCTTTTCCGCTTAATCCGGAAGCCAGACCAATCATAGTGATCGGTGTCAGATTCGATACAAACATTGCCAGCACATGCTGCAGACCAAATGGAATTGCCTTCAGCAACGGTACCCGCCCATTCAACCGGTAAATATTTCCGATCGTTGCATTCTCTTTTGATTTCATTTTCATACCTCTTATTTCCTTTTTTTACACGCTGCCTATCGGCAGACACAAAACATTTTCATCATAACATCTATAATTTTGTTTTGCAATGACAGTCTGTACTTTCTTGCCAATTCTTTGCCACTGTGCTATGATAAATTGTAATAATTCAGAGCTAAGGCAAGTAAAAATTCAACACGGAGGTTTTTTATGATAGAGAAATGGGATATCACGATTCCGGAACTTACCGGAGATGAGGTGCGGAGTGCATACATCTGTCTGCCAAATGCATACACTCACGACATAAACCGACGGTTTCCGGTACTATACATGTTCGACGGGCATAACCTCTTTTTTGACAGTCATGCCACCTACGGAAAATCCTGGGGACTGAAAGAATATATGGAATACACCCATACCCCGCTGATCATCGTAGGCATCGAATGCAACCACAGCCCGGATCACGGACGGCTGCAGGAATATTCCCCTTATGACTTTACTTTACCAAAAGAAGGTAAGATTACCGGTAAAGGCAAAATCACCATGGACTGGCTGACCCACACCTTCAAGCCATACATTGATACACATTATCGAACACTTTCGGACCGGGAGCATACTTTTATCGCCGGTAGTTCCATGGGCGGGCTGATGAGCATTTATGCACTGCTCTATTATAATCAGTTCTTTTCCCGCGCAGCGGCGCTCTCACCGTCCCTGTGGATCGCACCAAATGACTCCATGCAGATGATCCGGCGTTCCCGCCCGCTTCCGGGAAGTATTTTATACATGGATTATGGAAGCCGTGAAATGAAACAGCACCGAAAAATGGACCAGGCTTTTGCTCAGGCAGCGAATCTTCTGCTGGATAAAAATATTTATCTCAACTGCCGTATTGTACCGGATGGTAAACATTGTGAGGCAAGCTGGGAAGAACAGATTCCGTTTTTTATAAATACACTGATGTATCATCTGTGATTTTTCGACACGATACTCTTTATGATACTCTTTATATAGAAGTAATGCAGGAGGACTTTTCCATATGAACATACAATATTTTAAAAATTATAGTCCAGCACTTGGCCGGGATATGGAATGCAAATTGTACGGTCACGGCGGACAGCCAATCCTTTTTATCCCCTGTCAGGACGGACGTTTTTTCGACTTTGAAAACTTCCACATGACAGATGTATGGGCACCATGGATTGACTCCGGGGAAGTCACCATTTTTACGGTGGATACCATTGATGCAGAGACCTGGTCCAATACAAACGGCGACCCGCGCTTTCGCATCTGCCGCCACGAAGACTGGTTTCGCTATCTCACCGATGAGATGGTTCCTTTTATCCATGCAAAAATGAAAGAATATCAGCCCGATTATATAAACAGAGGAATCATTACCTTTGGATGCAGCCTTGGTGCTACTCACGCGGCAAATCTGTATTTCCGTCGTCCCGACCTGTTTAACGGATTGCTGGCCTTAAGCGGTATTTACGATGCCTCTTACGGATTTGGTTCTTATATGGACGATCTGGTTTATATGAACTCCCCGGTTCATTATCTGCCAAATCTGCCGTCAGATCACCCTTATATGGAACTTTACCGCCAGCGAAAAGCCATTCTCTGCGTCGGACAGGGTGCATGGGAAGAACCTGCAAGCACCTATCGGCTTCGGGATATCCTGCAGCAGAAACAGATTCCGGCCTGGGTAGATTTCTGGGGATATGACTGTGCTCATGACTGGGACTGGTGGTATAAACAGGTAACTTATTTTGTACCTCATCTGCTGTATGATCCGGTATAATTTGTAATAAACGAAACGCAATACAATACGACAGAAAGAAAACAATTATGAAAAATGTGATTTTTATTTCTCCGAATTTTCCGGAGAATTACTGGCACTTCTGCCATGAATTAAAAGAAAACGGTATGAATGTCCTCGGTATCGGCGACTGTCCTTATGACGACCTGCGCCCGGAACTTCAGGAAAGCCTGCAGGAATATTATAAAGTAGACAGCCTGGAAAACTATGACGAGGTCTATGGTGCTGTCGGCTACTTTATCTGGCATTACGGTCGCATTGACTGGCTAGAATCCAATAATGAATACTGGCTGGAGCAGGATGCCCGTCTGCGTACAGATTTCAATATTCCGAGCGGTTTTCATAACGAAGACATGCCACGCATCAAATACAAATCCTGCATGAAAGAATATTATCAGCGTGTCGGCATTCCGGTGGCCCGTTACCACATGGTAGACAACTATGAGGGCTGTCTGAATTTCATTCGTGAAGTAGGCTACCCGGTTGTCACAAAACCGGATAACGGTGTCGGTGCTTCCCATACCTTTAAAATTTCTTCTGATGAAGAACTTGGCAATTTCTTTGCCAACAAATGGGATGATACCGTTTATATCATGGAAGAATTTATTAACGCAGAAATCAATTCCTACGATGCGATCATCGATTCTCACGGCAATCCGATTTTTGAGGCGGGAAATGTTACACCGATGTCCATTATGGACATTGTAAATAATGCCGACAACGCACTGTTTTATATTGTGAAAGATCTGGCAGATGACACCCGTCACCTCGGCAGAGAAACGGCAAAAAGCTTTGGCGTGCGCAGCCGTTTTGTGCATTTTGAATTTTTCCGCCTGCTCTCCGATCATGAAGGGCTCGGCAAAAAAGGAGATCTGATGGCACTGGAAGTCAATATGCGTCCTTCCGGCGGCTTCACTCCGGATATGATCAATTTTGCCCGTGAAACCGATGTATACAAAATCTGGGCGGACATGGTTGCATACGATTCCACACAGAAACAGGTTGGTGCTCACCACTTCTGTGCTTTTGCCGGACTTCGGGATGGAAAAGATTTTTCCATGACGCAGGATGATATTATCGAAAAATATGACCATCATCTCAAAATGGTAGAACGGATGCCGGATGCACTGGCAGATGCTATGGGAAATCAGATGTATCTGGCTACCTTTGATACCGAAGAAGAACTCCATACGTTCTTTGCGGATGTAACCGGATTGAAAGAGGTTGATACTTCTGAAGAATCTGAAACAACCGAAACTATTATAGATAAATAGAAAGTTGAAATCCCCTGCGCATATCGGCAGGGGATTTCTAATAAGGTACTCAGACGGGCTGCACGTTTTTTTTGTTCACTCGATTTTTATACCTCATCTGCAATCTGACACCGTTTCACCAAATATAAATTTGCAAATAACAATCCACCATTTAATACTGTAAAATACAATGCTGAAAACCATAACGGAACCAACGGCTGTGCATAAAATTTGTCAAAATGTTCTCCAAAAATAGCATGCGTAAGTGGAAAAATCCATTTCAATGATTTTATATAGGAAACTGCTGTCGCACCCACCACTGTAATTCCCATGGTAATTAATAACCCAAGTTTTCGACGTTCCATCAGCCGAAACAGACACAAAATCTGAAGCATCACCAGTAAATATGCCAGCATCAGCAGCACACCCATCACCATTACGCGCACCGGCGTACCATGACTCATCGTTCCGGATTCCAAAAACAAGCGGTCATTTTGTCCATAGATTTCCGGGAAACGTTCATAAGTGTCTGTCATAAATTCGCTCCACTGATTTTGCCTGACAACATCCTTTCCAATCCACAGAAAACTTGCCGCAAAGAAGGCTCCCAGACAGGTAACTCCCACCAACTGTCCAAACACAAACTGTCCCGCCAGCCAGATCCTTCGCTTTACACGCATCATAACAAAAATATTTCCCCCGCTTTTATCCGGAAAGCCAGACAAAAGCACAATAAAGATCAACGGTATCACCAGCATATAAAACTGAAAGGACAACACCAGATCCATCGGCTCCAATAGATTGACTAAAAGCCCTGTCTCCTCCGCAACACACGCCATATCTGAAAAGACATATTCTCCCAGAAACAAAATGGAAAACAATAAGATCAACATCTTTTTCAAACTGAACCACTTGCGATATTCCACGCCTGCAATCCAGACAATTTCATGTATCTTACGCATTTCTTCTCCTCACCTGCCAACAAAACAACAAGGCAATTCCACCCATCCACAAAATGATGAATATTGCATATCCCCAATAAGAAACTCCAAACTCATACTGAAATGAACGATCATAAAATAAATGATTCGACGGAAAAAGGAACTCCACCAGCCGCACCTTAAGTGGTACAGGCAGTCCACCAGATTCGTAACGTTCATATACCACTCCTACATAACCGGATGCCATTTTTTTACTGAAATATTCCAGCAATACCAGGCTGCTGATTGCAAAAAAACTTTCTCCCCACAACACCGTCAAAACCAATGCTGTTATCGCAAAAACTGCAGCCAGCAGTCCCGTATGCACGATTGCAAGTAGCAGCCAGCCAATTCTCTGAAGCAGCATCTCTCCATACACCATTACGATCATACTTTCGCTTACATCATTGACATACGCATTCAGCGGCAAAAATTTAACAGCAACCAACATGATATAAAGCAATATCCCGCATCCAACACAGACAAATGCTTTCCATGCATTCTCTATCAGCCATTTTCGTGCAAACTGCTTCTTCGTTCCCCGCAATGCATTCAGATAAAAATTTCCGCCAAACCATACTTCCGAAAACTCAAAAATTCCCGGAACCACCGCCACAAGTGGCAGCAACACAATAAACCACTCCATATTTCGAAATCCGGCTGCCACAGAATAAATACTTGCCATTTCATCCATTTGCAGTAACTGTGCACGGTCAGTACTAAGCCATACTTTCAGCACAGTCTCTTTTACATCCGGATCACCGCTCGGAAACGGACTCAAGAAACACAATAATGCCATTGCTACAACACACAGACAGCAAATCCACAGTTTTCGATTATTTATAACTTTAAGTTTTATCATCTGCCAAACTGTCTTCATCCTGTTTTCCCCACTTAAAATCCCATTGTTGTAATTTCTCCGGTTATCGCATCCACATCAAAATAAAGTCTGCTAAATTCCGGAAGTTCCGTATTTTTGATGGAAAAATGATAACTCGGCCGGCACTGTACTGACTGTACATATCCCAATTGTCTTTTTTTCTCATTCTCATACTGAAACTGTGTCTGATATTCCAACTCTACAGAACTAATGTGAAATACTTTATCCGCTGAGACATATTTGCTCAGCAGTTCACAGACATCCTGCAACGGTAAAATTTTCTCATATGTTTCCTTCACACTTGCAGACTCGAAATTCTGACAGCAGCTCCAGATAAATCCAAGCCTGTCTTTCTGAAACATCGCCACAAAATGATTCGTTCCAAAAGCCTCCAGTTTCAGTGCATCGTTATCACTTTCGCCTTCTTTCGTCACCTCCGTCGCATCATCATAATTCAAGGCAAGTCCCTCATAGGAAGTTCCCATATCAAATTCATAATAATAAATCTCATCCGACAGCTGCCGCACATCAATCTGTAACACATGATAATCCAGATATTCCGAACCAACAAAATAATAATCCTCTTTCATATGCTGTTCCACAAACTGCACCGCATCCGTCAACGCAAGCTCCCCATCGGATAACGGATAGCTAATTCCGGTGATATCATCCTTTGACAGATCATACTTCTGAACAGAATGTCCCAGATTCATGCCCCGATAACCATAAGGTCTGTTTGTATAATCCTCTTCTTCTCCAGTCAGTGCTGTTGGCACAGAATAATCTCCCAGTTCCAGCATAAAGGTGGAAAAAATCACCAGTTCGGAGCAGGTTCCATCGTTATAGCCCAAATATTGCACCTGCTCCTTCTGTTCATCTGTTGCTTCCAAAATTGGGATAATAAGCCGGTCATTCTGTGCCACATCCCAGTACATCAGTGTCATATGCTGCTTCAGATCCACCCTATCATCCAGGCCTTCATACAACCGGATATTTTCCTCAAATTTCTCCACCTGACGATCAAAAGAATCTGTCGATATTGGAAACTCCATCTCATAAACCTGCTGCACATCCGGGATTTTTATCTGTGCTTCCGAAAAGTCCAGATTTTTGTATTCTGATTCAAAATTTTCCGCCTGCTTGCGCGCTTCCTTTAATGTTACTAAATTGTCCTGTGAAACCGTCTCTGTTTTTTCCACTTCTTTTGTTTTTCCAGATTCACAGCCAGATAATACGGTTACCGCAAGCATGGTTCCAAGCATCATAACCCCAAGTAAATGTTTTTTATGTTTCATAACACTGCCCCTTTCCTTTATTATTTGTTATTACCTTCCCGCCTGATATTTCTTCGCTGCAAACATGCATCCAATCATCAATCCCACACAGCTTCCTGCCAGATACAGATAAGATCCCCAGATTGGAAATACCTGCGCCCGCAGATATTTTTCATATAATATACCGTCCCCGAAATCATATCGACATAGACATTCAACACCTGATTTTTTACGGTATTTAATATCATCCCGTTTTCCAATGCTTACCAGCCAGTTTTCTAATGTCTCAACCCCTTCCTGCACAGACATTCCATGTTCTGTCGTATGAAATACAGATAATCTTGAAAGTTCTTCCGGAAATGGATCAACCGTACAATCCTCTGTAAAATGAATGTTCGGATAGGATAAGTTCTGAATCTCCTGTATTTCCTGCTCATAGTGATTTGGATATTCTGCTATAGCAATTCTGTTATCTACGATTCTTTCCTGATACTTTTTCTCAGAAAAATTTATTTTTTTCTTCTCTGCTTCTGCACTCTGTGACTGCTGATTCTTGTCTTCCTGCTGACTTTTCGTATTTCCACATCCACTTAATGAAAATAATAAAAGGAGTAATCCTACCGTCAGCCCGCCTAATAATGTCTGTTTGATCGTACCTTTTTCTGTCATAGTAATTCCCCCCGTTCCATCTCATGCACTTCATCACAAAGCACACGAATATCTTCTGCATTGTGACTGGCAATGACAATGATCTTGCGCTCGTCTTTCATGGATAACAATAACTTTCGAATTTCTTCCACCCCATTTTTATCCAGTCCGTTCATTGGCTCATCCAAAATCAATATCGATGGATTTTCCATGATTGCCTGCGCCAGTCCCAGTCTCTGCCGCATTCCAAGACTGTATTTTTTCACTGGAAGTTTCAACTCCGGATCCAGACCGACCGTGAGAATTGCTTCCCGGATTTCATTTGCAGAAATCTTATTTTTGATTCCGGCAAGCACTTTTAAGTTCTGAAAGCCGCTGTAATAGGGAATAAATCCCGGCGTTTCGATGATCACTCCCGCATCCGGTAAATAATCCACATCCCGCCCTATCACATTTCCGTTAGATTCCACCGTGCCTTCCGTCGGGCGGATAAATCCACACATGCACTTCATCAGCATTGTTTTTCCGCTGCCGTTATTTCCTACCAGACCATAAATGTTGCCTTCTTTTAGGGTCAGTGAAACATTGTTTAAAATCTGTCGTTTATTCAAAGTCAGAAAAATATTTTTAACCTCGATCATTGTTTTTGCTTCTCCCCAATTTTCATGCTCAAATAAAATACACCAATCAATACTACATAAATCACCAACATCACCACAAACGGAATCAGCCAGGTCACACTTCCCGATATATTCATAATCGATTCTGTTCTCATAGCCTCAATCCATGTAATTTTTTCATATTTTTCTGCCACCATACAATCTGACGCCAGTTTTCCAAGTACCTGCTGATAAATATAATTGATCATAAACGGCAGACAGATCAGCATGTATTTATCCCGAAAAGCAATTGCCACACCAATTCCAAACAGGCTGCCCATCATACCATAAAGGAATGCTCCAATCAGACGTTTCACAGCTTCCGCCGCAAGCGTGCTTCCCATCAGATAAAACTCCTGTTCTTCCACTGGCAGCATATTTAACGATGGAAAACGAATCACCATAAGCAACCCGAACACCGCATAACCGATCAGGGAAATAATTCCTCCAGCCAACGCTCCACCGCAAACCTTGGAAATACAATATCGCAATTTTCCGGATCTCATCAGTGCAAATCGGATCTGACCATTCTGCCGTTCCCCGGACAGTGAGATCATATATCCCAATGTCAGAAGCATCGGTGCAAATACGGTCAGCCAGCCTCCGATGCCTGCCACACCTAGCAGTAAATATGGCAGATGCAGAATTTTCTGTACTTCTATCCGTATGTTTCGCATCATAACGTTTTACCCCCAAATTTGCCGATAAAATTTGTTTCATACCTTCCTTTCTTGTTTTCATTATATATAATCCATTTGTATTCTTTATGTACTATGAGCATTTTTTTGGATTTTTGTAAAGCGGACATTCGCAATCCGCTTTCGCTACTTGCTCATGAACGCAAAAAAATAGCTCCTATGTCATTCCACATAAGAGCTGCTTTCCTTTTACTTATTCATTTTGTTTCAGAATTGCATCGATCATCTGCAGTCCATCTGCAATCTGTCCTTCCGTCAGACCACCATATCCCAGCAGTAAAATTGGATACTCACGTTTTGGATTCTGACTGATGTAATATTCTGACAGACCATATACCCGGATCTGTTGTTCTGCACATGCTTCGATCACATCCTGCTCTGAGCAGTCTGTATCCACTTCTACCAGAAGATGCAGTCCGGAATTTTCTCCCATAATTTCCCGCACCCAGGAATACTTTTTTAATTCTGCCAGCATAAAATCATGCTTGCTTTTATAAATTGCACGCATACGATTCAGATTTTTTTCAAAATATCCTTCCTGCATAAACTGACAGATCGCCTGCTGCATCAGATTCGGTACCGTACAGGCATAAAAGCCACAACACTCCTGATACCGTTCCAGCAAATGCTCCGGAAGTACCATATAGCTGACACGAATGGAGGATGCAATACTTTTTGAAAAAGTGCCCAGATAGATTACTCTTCCGGAACGGTCAATTCCCTGTAAGGCCGGAATCGGTTTTCCTTTATATCGAAACTCACTGTCATAGTCATCTTCAATAATATACCGTTCCGGTTCTTCCACCGCCCAGTTCAACAACTCCAGCCTGCGTTTCATTGGCATTACGATGCCAAGTGGGAACTGATGGGACGGCATCACATATGCAATACTGGCATCTGTTTTCCGCAGCAGATCCACCCGCATTCCCGCATCATCCAGTGCCACTTCCCTCACAGAAAGCCCGGCATTTTTAAAGGTCCGGTAAGCACGCAGATACGTGGGGGATTCCATAGCAACACCATGCGACGTACCCAGCATCTGTATCAGCATAAGCTGCAGATATTCATTTCCGGCTCCGATAATGATCTGCTCCGGCGTACACCGTACATTTCGTGCATGATACAGATAGTCACAGATAGTTTCCTTCAGATTTTTTTCTCCAAAAGCACTTCCACTGCTCATAATCTGTTTTCCATGATCCAACAGAAGGTTTTTCATGATCTTACTTAACCCATTATATGGAAAATTATCCATAGAAAGCTCATTCAGAGAAAAGTCGATTTCATATGAGGTCTGCTTTTGGGGACTGCTCCCAGTTTTCCCATATAAACCTTCCGCTTCTGCCGTTCCCTGTTGGTTTTCCGTTCGGAACTGTTTCTGCTTCATCTCGCCGGTTCGGATATCCGTCAGATCATATAGTTCCCGCACATCACAGGCAAAATAACCGCGATACGGTTCCGAATGAACATAACCCTCAGATACCAGTTGATCATAAGCGAGTTCCACCGTACTGCGGCTCACCTGCAGATACTCCGCTTCAAACCGGGTGGAAGGCAATTTTTCCCCTTGTAAAATACGGCCCTGCAAGATTGCTTCCCGCAGGGCTTCGTAAATTTGTTCATATAAGGGTTGTTTTTTTTCTGTATCAAGCGTGATCGCTAATTCTTTCATTTTCTCCTATGCCTGTGTCGGCAGTTTGTATGAGCTCTTTAAGGATACAATACGGTTGAATACCGGATGCTCCGGTGTAGAATCTTTTGCATCGACGCAGAAGAAACCATTTCTTACAAACTGGAAGCTGTCATATTTCTCTGCTTTCAGTAAGGATGGTTCCACATAACAATTATCCAGTACCGTCAGGGAGTTCGGATTCAGGTTCAGACTTCCGTCCTCATTGTATACCCCTTTCTCCTCGTCGATGATATTCTCATACAGACGAACCTGTGCTTTTACTGCATCTGCTGCGGATACCCAGTGAATGGTTCCACGTACTTTTCTTCCGTCCGGGCTGTTTCCGCCGCGGCTCTCCGGATCATACGTACAATGTACCACTGTTACTTTTCCATCTTCGTCTTTCTCAAATCCGGTACAGGTTACGAAATATGCATTCATCAGACGTACTTCGTTGCCCGGATACAGACGACGGTATTTTTTCGGAGGCTCTTCCATGAAGTCCTCACGCTCGATATAAACCTCGCGGCCAAAAGGAACGACACGTTTACCAAGTTCCGGATTTTCCATATTGTTATCTACTTCCAGCTCCTCAGTCTGTCCTTCCGGATAGTTATCGATCACCAGTTTGATCGGATCAAGTACCGCCATGGCACGGGATGCTTTTAATTTCAGATCCTCACGGATACAATACTCAAGCATTGCATAATCCACAGAGCTGTTGCTCTTTGAAATACCGCACAGTTCTACGAATTTCTTAATGGAGGACGGTGTAAATCCTCTTCTTCTCAGTGCTGCAATGGAAACAAGGCGCGGATCATCCCATCCGTCTACAATGCCGTCTTCCACTAACTTCTTGATATAACGCTTTCCGGTTACCACGTTGGTCAGATACAGTTTTGCAAACTCAATCTGCTTTGGCGGATGCGGATACTCCAGCTCTCTTACTACCCAGTCATACAGAGGACGATGATCCTCAAACTCCAGGGTACAGATAGAATGTGTAACGCCCTCGATGGCATCCTCGATTGGATGAGCAAAGTCATACATCGGATAAATGCACCATTTGTCTCCGGTACGATGATGTGTCATATGAGCGACACGGTAGATAACCGGATCACGCATGTTGATGTTCGGAGAAGCCATATCAATTTTGGCACGTAATACTTTCTCTCCATCTTGATACATGCCGTTTTTCATATTTTCAAATAATTCCAGATTTTCTTCCACGCTGCGATCACGGTATGGACTGTTTTTACCAGGCTCTGTCAGTGTTCCACGATACGCACGAATCTCCTCGGCAGACAGATCACAAACAAACGCTTTGCCTTTTTTAATCAGTTTTACAGCTGCCTCATACATCTGGTCAAAATAATCAGATGCAAAAAACAGTCTGTCTTCCCAATCAGCTCCAAGCCACTCAATATCTGCTTTGATCGACTCAACAAACTCTACTTTTTCTTTTGTCGGATTTGTATCGTCAAAACGCATATTGAATTTTCCATGATATTCCTGAGCAAGCCCATAGTTTAAAAGAATGGATTTTGCATGTCCGATATGAAGATATCCATTCGGCTCCGGCGGGAAACGGGTACATACAGTCTCACATTTGCCCTCCTCTATATCCTTGTCAATAATCTGCTCAATAAAATTTCTGGAAATTGTTTCATTTTCCATAATCAAACCTCTCTCTCCTGTATTTTTAAGTAAGAACCTTTTCTGTCGCAGTTCCCATAAATCTGCTGCAAAAATAGAAACGCATTTAACATTTCATTCTGCAGATCAAACATCTTATTTTACATGCTCATGGGTAAACAGATGATCCTGACAATATTCATAATTTCCATTGCATTTGGAGCAAAAACGAAATTCCAGATTCGGATCGTCCAGCTCTGTTCGCCCACAAATGGCACATTTGTGGCGTGTGACACCTTTCGGCTGCTGTACCTGACGGTGATATGTCCGCTTCCTGTGTATTTCCTTCGGTGAAACACTGCGATAATTGCGCGTTGTAAAGAAGAAAATCAGGAAATTCAGGACAGAGGCAATAATGGCAACTCTGCCGCCCCAACTGGAAATGATCATTTCATAAATGATCAATGCCGCATAAATACCTGCCATCCACTTCATCTTGATTGGAATGATAAAATACAGCATAATCCGCATATCCGGATAACACATCGCAAATGCGAGGAAAATTGTCATATTGATATAGTATGTGCTGAAGCTGCCGCCCATGGAAATCGGTGTATTCACACCATAGATCACATACAGAAGCAATGCACCAAGCACCGTAAAGATCATACCACCAAAAATATATACGTTAAACTTAAATGCACCCCAGGTACGTTCCAGGGCAGTACCTAACTGATAATACAGTATGATCATGATAATAGCAAAGAAAAAGTTGCCGGTTGGCGGTGGAATCAATACCCATGACACCAGCCTCCATACCTGTCCATAATGGAATATCAGATACGGTTCCAACGTCAGAAAGCTGTATGCCTGCGGGGCAAGGAATTCGATCAGATATCCCGCCACATAAAAAAGGATAATATACTTCATCAATCCCTGAATCGCAAATCTGCCAAACTTACGTTCCATTTTATTTAAAAAATGCATTCTGTTTCCTACTTTCGTTTTATTTTTAGCTATTTCACGTACTATTTGTAGTAACTTTAATTGTAGCTATCTTTTGATTATATCGGTCAGCTATCACTTTGTCAACGTCGCAAACTTTGAATTTTTCGTGTCCGCTTCACCTGTCATAGCCATTTTTCCAACCGGAATACACAGTTCGTCTCCGATCTGCAGATTATATACATTCACATACGGATTTGCCAGTAATATATCTGTCACACTCACATGATGATATTGTGATATTTTATACAATGTATCACCCTGTTTTACCACATAAATCACTCCCTGACAGCTGTGCATCATACGGGATTCCCTGTATTCGGATTCAAAATAAGGATTCATCTATTTTTCCTTTTTTCTTTTAAGATATGCATATTTTTTCTTTCTGTACCCCAGATCACCTGCACCATTTAAAAAAGTATTCAAAAGATACCCTTTGTTAAAAAAATATAAAAGGATTGTATTTTGCCATTTCCTGTCGTATAATGAAGTTCGCTTGTAATCTGGCAGGCGTTATATATTTAATATGAAACTTCTGAAATCACTTTCCACTGATTTTTACTGGAAATCAATGATTTCAGACAACTCTTAAACATATACAGGTGGTAAAATGAATACTTTAAAATTACACAAACTTGGAATTGATATCGGATCAACTACGGTAAAGATTGCAATTTTGGATGAGCAGAATACCTTAGTTTTTTCCGATTATGAGCGTCATTTCGCAAACATCCGCGAGACACTTACCGATCTGCTTCATAAAGCATACGAAAAACTCGGACAGATCCAACTCTGCCCTATGATTACCGGTTCCGGCGGTCTGACACTGGCCAAACACCTCGATGTTCCTTTTGTACAGGAGGTTATCGCCGTATCTACCGCTCTGCAGGACGCAGCTCCGCAGACCGACGTAGCCATCGAACTTGGTGGTGAGGATGCCAAGATCATCTATTTTGAGGGTGGCAATGTCGAGCAGCGAATGAATGGTATCTGCGCCGGCGGTACCGGTTCCTTCATCGACCAGATGGCTTCCCTGATCCAGACAGACGCCAGCGGTCTGAATGAATATGCCAAGAATTATAAAGCGATCTATCCGATTGCTGCCCGCTGCGGTGTATTTGCAAAGACAGATATCCAGCCGTTGATCAATGAAGGTGCAACCAGAGAAGATTTGTCTGCTTCTATCTTCCAGGCAGTTGTAAACCAGACCATCAGTGGTCTTGCCTGCGGTAAACCAATCCGTGGGCACGTAGCCTTCCTTGGCGGTCCGCTTCATTTCTTATCTGAACTGAAAGAAGCTTTTATCCGCACCTTAAAACTGGATGAAGAGCATACCATCGTTCCGGAAAACTCCCATCTTTTTGCAGCCATCGGTTCTGCCCTGAACTATAAAGAAGAGAATCAGATTTCTCTGGAAGACCTGCTTGGTAAATTAAAAGGGGAAATCCATATGGAATTCGAAGTAGAACGTATGGATCCGCTGTTTGCAGATCAGGCTGCCTACGACGAATTCACCGCACGTCACAATGGTGCATGTGTTAAAAAAGGAGATATTTCTACATATAGCGGCAACTGCTACCTCGGAATTGATGCAGGCTCCACAACAACCAAAGTTGCTCTGGTAGCGGAAGACGGTACGTTACTGTACTCCTTCTACAGCAGCAACAACGGAAGTCCTCTGGCTACTTCCATCATCGCTATCAAAGAAATCTATGAACAGCTTCCGAAAGATGCACATATCGTATCTTCCTGTTCCACCGGTTACGGCGAAGCGCTGGTAAAAGCAGCTCTGATGCTTGATGAAGGTGAAGTTGAGACCGTTGCACACTATACCGCAGCTGCCTTCTTTGATCCAAAGGTTGACTGTATCCTTGACATTGGCGGTCAGGATATGAAATGTATCAAGATCAAAAACAACACTGTTGACAGTGTACAGTTAAATGAGGCATGTTCCTCCGGTTGTGGTTCTTTTATTGAGACATTCGCAAAATCTCTGAACTATTCCGTACAGGATTTCGCAAAAGAAGCATTATTTGCGAAAAATCCAATCGACCTTGGCACACGCTGTACGGTATTTATGAACTCCAAAGTAAAACAGGCGCAGAAAGAAGGCGCATCTGTTGCTGATATTTCCGCTGGTCTGGCTTACTCTGTTATCAAAAATGCATTATTCAAAGTTATCAAGCTGTCCGATCCGACAGAGCTTGGACAAAATATCGTCGTTCAGGGCGGTACCTTCTACAACGATGCTGTCCTGCGAAGCTTTGAGACCATTTCCGGATGCAAAGCGATCCGTCCGGATATCGCCGGTATCATGGGTGCCTTCGGCGCTGCACTGATCGCCCGTGACCGTTATGAAGGCAAACAGACCACTATGCTGTCCATCGAACAGATCAATGATCTGAAATTTGAGACAAAACTGGCCCGCTGTGGTGGATGTACCAATAACTGCCTGCTCACCATCAACAAATTTTCCGGAAATCGTCAATACATTACCGGAAACAGATGTGAAAAAGGTATCGGAAAAGAGAAAAACAAAGAACAGATTCCAAACCTGTTTGAATATAAGCTGCATCGTATCTTTGACTACGAACCTCTGAGTGAGGAAGAAGCAACCCGCGGAACGCTCGGTATGCCAAGAGTCCTGAACATTTACGAGAACTATCCGTTCTGGGCAACATTTTTCAAGGCACTGAAATTCCGTCTCGTACTCTCTCCGGCTTCCACCAGAAAGATTTACGAGCTTGGTATCGAATCCATCCCGAGTGAATCCGAATGTTATCCGGCTAAACTTGCACACGGGCATATTACATGGCTGATCAAAGAAGGTATTAACACAATCTTCTATCCATGTATCCCGTATGAGCGAAAAGAATTTCCGGATGCAAGCAACAACTACAACTGCCCGATCGTCACTTCCTACGCGGAAAATATCAAAAATAACGTAGATGACATCACATCCGGAAACGTAAAATTATACAATCCATTTATGTCTTTCGCAGATGAAGAAACTTTAACCAAACGTCTCGAAGAAGTCATGAAGGAAGATTTTGATATTCCGGCTTCTGAAGTAAAAGCAGCTGTACATGCTGCATGGCAGGAACTTGCCAGCGCCCGCGATGATATGCGCAAAAAAGGTGAAGAAACGATCCAGTGGTTAAAAGACAACCACCGCCGTGGTATCGTCCTTGCCGGTCGTCCATATCATATTGACCCGGAGATCAACCACGGTATTCCGGAGCTGATCACATCCTACGGGTTTGCAGTTCTGACCGAGGATTCCATCTCTCATCTGCATCAGGTGGAACGCCCGCTGATCGTACTTGACCAGTGGATGTACCACTCCAGACTGTATGCAGCTGCAAATTATGTAAAAACGACCGACTTTTTGGATCTGATCCAGTTAAACTCTTTCGGCTGTGGACTGGATGCTGTTACCACCGATCAGGTCAATGATATCCTGACTCACTCCGGCAAGATTTATACCTGTCTGAAGATTGATGAGGTAAACAACCTTGGTGCTGCTCGTATCCGTATCCGTTCTCTCATTGCGGCCATCCGCACAAGAGAGAAAAATCCGAAAGAGCGTAAGATCGTTCCGTCCAGCTACCAGCGTGCCGTCTTTACAGAGGAAATGAGAAAGACCTATACAATCCTGGCTCCACAGATGGCTCCGATCCATTTTGAACTGTTAGAGCCTGCATTTAAGGCTTCCGGATATAATCTGGTCGTTCTCGGAAATGACAACAAAGCTGCTGTCGATGCAGGATTAAAATATGTAAACAATGACGCCTGCTATCCATCCCTGATCACAGTTGGTATGTTCATGGATGCAGTAACTTCCGGTAAATATGATGTCGACCATCTGGCTATCATCATGTCACAGACCGGTGGCGGATGTCGTGCTTCCAACTATGTCGGATTCATCCGTCGTGCACTGGAAAAGGCCGGATATCCGCAGATTCCGGTTATTTCACTGAACCTGAGCAGCCTTGAATCCAATCCGGGATTTAAGCTGAATGCTTCTCTGATCCAGAAAGGTATGTACTGTCTGGTATTCGGTGATATCCTGATGCGTTGTATTTACGCAACCAGACCGTATGAAGCAGTTCCGGGTTCCACAAATGAACTGCACAAGAAATGGGTACAGAAAATTACAGACTTTGTATCTACCGATAAGCTCGTCAGTCATAAAAAGTATAAACAGTACTGTCGTGAAATGGTACATGATTTTGATGTACTGCCAAGACTTGATATTCAGAAACCGAAGGTTGGTATCGTAGGAGAGATTCTGGTTAAATTCATGCCGATGGCTAATAACTACCTTGCTGATCTGCTGGAATCTGAAGGTGCTGAGGCAGTCATTCCGGATCTGCTGGACTTCTTCCTCTACTGCTTCTACAACAACAACTTCAAGACAGACGTCCTCGGATTTAAGAAATCTACCAAGACAAAATCAAATCTTGGTATCTGGGCCATCGAAAAACTGCGTGGAGTTGCGCATAAAGCACTGGAAGAGAGTACACATTTCACACCGCCGGCAAATATTTACGAGACTGCAAAAAATGCAGAATCCATTGTATCTCACGGTAACCAGACCGGTGAGGGATGGTTCCTGACTGGCGAGATGGTGGAACTGATCAACTCCGGTGTCAACAACATTGTATGCTGTCAGCCGTTTGCCTGCCTGCCGAACCATATCGTAGGTAAAGGTGTTATCAAAGAGCTTCGCCATCAGTATCCGATGTCCAATATCGTGGCTATCGACTTTGACCCGGGTGCCAGCGAAGTAAACCAGTTGAACCGTATTAAACTGATGCTGTCTACGGCACAGAAAAATCTGAAAAAATCACAGAAACAGGATGCTTAAAAAGCTTCTTTTGTGAATTTGTTTTAGGTATGAAAAAAATCTCCTGTATTTTGTCTCCGCGGCTAGCAATCGCTCGCTGAGAGAGACTGTAATTAATTCTGTGTAAACTCAAAAAGAGCTATATACCCTCTTGGATTGATGTTAAAATAAATATCAATTCAGGAGGATTTTTTTATGGCAC